>Ga0222712_10000937_pt1 | contig 37310 bp, 23 predicted proteins | sample C33_657DmetaG_FD_165043 | JGI IMG/M metagenome (GOLD analysis project Ga0222712, IMG submission 165043) | Estuarine water microbial communities from San Francisco Bay, California, United States - C33_657D | ecosystem: Environmental > Aquatic > Marine > Unclassified | place: USA: California... | reverse complement strand
CTGGAGCGTTCCTCGTCGTCGTCATCGTCGTTGCGTCGAGGATACCCGCTGGAGCGTTCCTCATCGTCATCATCGCCGTTGCGTCGAGGATACCCGCTGGGGCGTTCCTCATCGTCATCATCGCCGTTGCGTCGAGGATACCCGCTGGAGCGTTCACTCTGGTCTCGTCGAGGATACCCGCTGGAGCGTTCCTCATCGTCGTCATCGCCGGTGCGTCGAGGATACCCGCTGGAGCGTTCACTCTGGTCTCGTCGAGGATACCCGCTGGAGCGTTCCTCATCGTCGTCATCGCCGTTGTCGCGACCTGGATACTCTCGGTCTCGAGGATACCCGCTGGAGCGTTCACGGTGGTCTCGAGGATACCCGCTTGAGCGTTCACTCTGGTCTCGAGGATACCCGCTGGAGCGTTCACTCTGGTCTCGAGGATACCCGCTGGAGCGTTCCTCATCGTCGTCATCGCCGTTGTCGCGACCTGGATACTCTCGGTCTCGAGGATACCCGCTGGAGCGTTCCTCATCGTCGTCATCGCCGTTGTCGCGACCTGGATACTCTCGGTCTCGAGGATACCCGCTTGAGCGTTCCTCATCGTCGACATCGCCGTTGTTGCGACCTGGATACCCGCTGGAGCGTTCTTCTTCTTCTTCTTCGTTTTCGGGTTCATCGCCATCGATGGGCTTCGATGCTTCGAGAATCAGGCGCAGACGTATTTCCTCCACTTCTTCTTCGGTCAAAATGTATGGATCATCGCCATATCTTCTGTCCAGACATCGCTTCACACAAGACCCGAATACGTATGACACATGCGTAAGATTTCTTTCCGTCGTCAACGCTCGATTTACGAAGTTTCCATGCTTCACGGCGCAGCCCGCGTTTTCGCCCGCTACAAGAGTCTCGGCTAAAGGTGATGGCTTGTAACCGTCAGCCGCGGCTTCGTGTGCGTTCTCACCAACCTCGTAGAATTTTCTTCCACCTTCAGAGACGAGAGCGAAGCCCCATTCAAAGTTCAAGGCGCGCGTAGTCAGCCTGAACACCCCAGGTTCGTCGCCCTTCACGGCCCGCATCTCGATGGCTTCGTCCCAATCGAAGAACCGTTCGGTGCCGTAGTTGTGATGAACAATCTTGGCGCTGACGATGTCATGATCCGGGGGGAAAAAGTGCGGTTTGATATCGAGTGTACGTTCTGTCACACACGCAGTGTGAAGCTCAATCGTCACCCAAGGATGCATATCATAACCGTGATCGGGAATCGGCGCCGTGGTCGGCTGGCGGTACGTTCGTCCTCGAAGAAGATGTCCTTGACGAAGATTGTTCGGGATCCGAACGTACTCGCGCCCCGATTTCCCTTTGATATTATCTACACCGAGTATCGGTGCGCGCGACGGTGCGCCGTTATACCCAGTCTTCACCCCTCCCTCTCGTTTTCGCACATCCGTCGCGAGGAGCGTCACGCACGCCACGGCGACCAACGCCCACGCCGCTCGCGTCGCCGTCACCGTTTTCGCTCGTCGCCTCTCCACGACGTCTTCGCCGCCATCGAGCAAACTCACGGTCTCTCTCGATCCGTACGTCACTCCATCGCGCGCACGCATTCGCGCGTCGCGCGCGTCGCGCGTCGCGCGTCCACCGTTTCGAACGCCCTCCATCGCCGATCGCGCGATCGCGCACGTACTTCCGAGACGATCTCACGCCTTTCCGCGCTCGTTCGCCCGCGAGCGAGGTGATCGCGTCGAACGAACGCACGCGATGCTTTCGCGATCGTTTTCGCGACGCGCGCCGAGGCGTTCGCGCGCGCCGATCGTCGCGTCGCGCAGTGCGTCGCGCGCGACGTCGATCGGCGTTGGTGTTACGTCCATCTCGGTTCGCTCGTCGGAGGATTTACCTAGGAACACAGGCGGGGAAATTCCCTGGGTCGTACGTGAACGGACTCGGTGAGTCGTTCATTCGACGCAACGAGTCCACTCGCCATCGACGTCGATCGGCGGACCTGACGTACTGAGATCGCGTTCGGGTGGTCGTTCGGGACACGTTTCGCGACGAGTCACGAACCATTGATAGTCCCTCCATGCGCACACGTGGGGAGTGCGGCGACCGGTGTTCGCCGTGGCGTCATGAACCGTGCTAAGGTGCATATTCACCGACGCACAAACGCGCCGCGCGACGTGCGCGCGCGCGAATGATGGCGCGAATGCGTACAGTTTCATTCTACATCGCGACGTGCGCGAGGGCGTGACGTTTCAGCGCGTCTCCTCGCGTCGGCGATGTGGCGAATAGTACACATTTCTTAGCGTTCGCGGTCATGTTGGTGACATCACGTCATCGACGCGTGCGTCAAACACCGAGTCGATCGATGTGTTCCCCAGGACTTGGCGTCGCGATGTTCCATGGAGTCAAAAGCGTCGCCCGCCGTCGTCGGGAAATCGCATTGGCGACCTCGCGGGGCCGTCGGCGCGTCGTCGTCACGTGTCGCGGTCGGACGTCGATGTCAAAAAACAACGAGTCATGACTCAGCTTTCTCGTCCGTACTCTAGGACCTCAAGACGCGACGAGTCGCCGCCTCGCCGTCGCATTCGTCCTCCGTCGCCATTCGTCGCCATTCGTCGCGCGATTGGCGTCGCGCAATCGATCGCATTCGCGTCGATGTCGACGTCGAGCGCGCATTCGCACGCGTTCGTCGCTTTGAAGCGCGCGCGCGTGTGTCGCGCATCACGCCGAGGGCGACGAATGACGACGCCGAGCGCGCCGCGCGCGACGCGCGAGCGCGCGCGCGACGGCGACATCGACGGCGAGGACGACATCGCACGACTGCCGTGGGTGACGTCGCTGGAGTCGACGTCGTCGACGACGTCGTCGTCGTCGAACGACGGGCGAGGTCAAGCATCGATCGGGGCGATGTCGAGCGTGGTGACGCGCTCGGAGGTGGTGCGAAAGACGGCGAGCGCGACGGCGGCGGTCGCGAGCGCGGTCGCGGTCGCGAGCGCGCAAAGGCGATTATTGCCTTTGAAAGACGTTGGTGATGGTGGAGATAACGTCCAAGGGCGAACGGCGATCGTCGCGCGAGTGCGAGCGGGGAAGTGCGTGATGGAGGCGAACGGCGACGGCGTCGCGACGCTGCGACGGGTGGATAGGACCGGGGCGACGCTCGCGTTGAGGGCGAGCGTGAGCGCGGGCGCCTCGGTCGTACGCGCGGATGTCATCGATGATGGGCGAGAGATGACGGTTTTGTGGAGCGATGGTACGGTGTTGCGGGCGAGAGCGACGGAGGTGATGACGGATGAGAGCGCGGACGCGTGGTGTCGAGGCGTCGCGAACGGCGTGGCGCTCGAAGTGAGCGCGCCGCTAGACGCCAGGGATGGCGCCGAATTGACCGTTAATTTGTGCGACGGCGCGGAACAAAAGTCGCACTGGTACGGAGGGGCGCATACCACGACGCAGCTGTGGCCGATGGGACGGGGGAAGATTGAAACCGGGCCGTTGTACCCGTTTGACCACGGACCAAACGGCGTGGGCTCCGTCGTCGCGACGCATTGGGTGTCGAGCAGCGGTGCTCTGGTGTTTGCGGACCCGAATAACGCGATGCTTCACTTTGGGATGAATTCTCCCACTGAAGCGCGCGCGCGTGGGAGCGCGCCGAGGTATTTTGGTGTCGGTATTCAAAACATGTCGCGACCGAGTTTGCCCGTGGAGGAGTCGACGACGCCGGCGCCCGGAGACGGCATGTTGCGTTTACAGTCGCGAGCAAACTACTCGGACGCGGGAATGCTACATCCTTGGCAAAGTATTCGAGCCGAAGGTGACGTGCGGTCGTCGTTGAAGCTTCGCGTCGTCGTGGCTTTGGAAGGAGACGCGAGAAGCGCGACGCGAGCGGCGCTGAGTCAGCTTCCAAAACCCGACGCGATTCCCGCCGACGCGCTCGTGTACAAGCCTATCTGGACCACTTGGGCGACCGCGCACGCGGATGTCACGCAAGAATCAACTCTATCGTTTGCAAAGGAAATTCTCGCCGCACAGCGCGCGGCGTTGTTTACAAATGGATCTATTATTGAGATCGACGACCGTTGGCAGTGTTTGTACGGCGAGCTCGATTTTGACGCTAAAAAATTCCCCGATCCCAAAGGTATGGTGAGGCAATTGCACGACATGGGGTTTCTAGTGACGGTATGGGTCATGCCATTCTTACAAGAAGGCTCTCCGGCGTGTGAGGAGGCGAAAAGGTTGGGTTATTTAATCGAAGGTGCGCAACCGCCGTCGGAAGTGGGTGAGATTTTCAATCGCAACGCGGGCTTTGGGCAAATTATCGGCACCGCAGTAAAGGTCGTCGTCGATCGCGTCGACTGGCCACCTGGACATTGGGAAGGTGGAGGCGGTGGTGCAGATTTGCAGCCCGGGCAGTTCCGGTGGTGGGGCACGCAGCCGGTGCGAGGCATCGATTTCACCAATGACGCGGCGTGCGAATGGTTCGTGCGCCGCCTTCAGCGCTTGCAGGAGGACATTGGTCTCGATGGGTTCAAGTTTGATGCCGGCGAACCTTGTTTCATGCCTTATGGCGCTAAGACGCACGTGCCTCTGAAAAATCCCCAAGAGTACAGCCAGTTGTACATCGACAAGGTGGTGAGCAAATTTCCAATCAGCGAGGTGCGCGTGGCCATGGGAACAAACAACTACCGCGGTCTGGTGCGCATGGGCGACAAAGATACGGTTTGGGGCACGAACAACGGCCTGCAGAGTTTGATTCCAACGCTTTTGACTTCAGCCGTGATCGGTTATCCGTTCACCCTTCCAGACATCATCGGGGGCAACGCATATTGGGGCCAGTCTCCCGACAGTGAGTTAATGGCGCGCTGGGCGCAAGCCAGCGCGTTCATGCCGGCGGTGCAGTACAGTATCCCGCCCTGGAGCATCAGCGAAGAGGCGATGCGGGCGAGCAACAAAGCTCTGCAAATGCGCGAAGAGCTGCTCGTACCTCGACTCAAGGCGCTCATGGAAGACGCGCGCGACCGACTCGAGCCGATTTGCCGACCGATGTGGTGGCTGACGCCAGATGACCCAGAAACTTACGCAATCGACGACCAGTTTACCGTCGGCGATGATATTATTGTCGCCCCAGTGGTATATAAAGGCGATATTTTCCGCCGCGTGTATTTACCCAGAGGCTTGTGGCGCGAGTATGGTTCTGAAACCGTTTTCAACGGCGAGAATTGGTTGACCGTCGTCGCGCCGCTCGACAAGCTTCCAGTGTTCCTTCGCGCCTAAAAGCCCGTCGCGCGCACTTTTATTCATTCACCGACATTCGGTGCACCATTTATCATTTATTTTCCATTCTTTATAATTCTTTGCTGTGTTGTAGTCTCAACGTAGGTATCGTTCCACGCTCCACTTCCTCGCGCGCATCCACGCCGCGGCGCGCCTTGGCGCGCCGCGGCGCGCGCAGTCTCCGTCCATGATGCCAATCGCGCGCGCTGGGTGTGTCGTGCGCGCTGGGTTCGCGCTTCTCGCCTCTCGCGCGTTCTCCTCTTCGTCGCCGTACGTCTCGCGCGTCACCGAGACGCTGAGCATCTTGCGCTCGCGCGCCGGCGCCGGCGCCGGCGCAAGCGTCAACGAAGTCTACCTCATCGGCACCGCACACGTGAGCGCGGCGAGTGCGAAGGAAGTGCGCGAGCTCGTGCGCGTGGTGAAACCGGCGTCGGTGATGGTTGAGCTGTGCGAAGAGCGCTTGCGCGATATGCGACAGAACATGGCTGTAGCGCGTCGCCAGAGCTCGAGTGGAAAAGCATCGACGCCGAATCGGAGCACGCGAACGTTCATGGTACAAGCGGCGAGGGATTTCGCGAGCGCGTTCGGTGGAGGCGGCGATGCCCGAGATGGGTTGCTCGGCGCTGCGCTGAAGACGATGTATGGATTTTTCAAGTTGTCTGGCCTCGAAGCGGGCGGTGAATTCATCGCGGCGGTCGAAGAAGCGGACGCGATGGGAGCGGTCATCGTATGCGGTGACAGGGACGTACGCGAAACATTGCGGCGCGTACGCGAAAATTTGTCGTTTGGCGACGTGGTGAATATGGCGACGGGGTACGAAAAGCCAGGAGGACCGCCGCGCCCGCACTGTATGGAGGGAGAAATGGGAGACGTGGAAAGCGTCGTGGAATCATTGAAGAGTCGAGCGAACATCGCGCAAATGCGAGCTTTCATGCGGTATCAAATGCCTCACATCACACGCGCGTTTATGGACGAAAGAGATGAGATAATGGCCGACGCGCTCATCCATCGGTGTCAAGGCGAGCGCGTCGTGGCGGTCGTTGGTATGGCGCACATGGACGGCATCGAACAGATTTGGGACGCCGCGCAATCGCAAAGCTTCCAGGGTTCACGACTCGTGTCATGAGTGTGCTTGGAGATTTCCGCGTTAACAGTATGCGTTTTTGGCGAGTCACATCACTTTCGTTTTCCAAGGCGGCGGCGAGTCACATCGCCTCGCCTCACAGCGACCCGCGGTCGCGATGTACCGCGAGCCATGCTGTTGGTGGCCAATCGGGCATCTACGAGGATGGGTCCATCCAGACACTGGCTTTGGCTCGAAGACGACGTGGGGCGACGTGCTTGCCGATTGTGAGTCCCATAAGTTTCGAAACAAATGCGTCGTCATCACCGGAGCCACGGCGGGCATCGGTCGCGAAACGCTCAACGCGTTTGCTCAAATGGGAGCGACGATAATCATCGGCGCGAGAGACGAAGACAGCGCGCGTGCGATTGCGTGCGAAGTCATGGGTGAGACCAGGGCTATCGTTCGCGTCTTAGAGCTCGACTTGAGCTGTCTTGATTCAGTGCACAACTTTGCCGCCGAGCTTCTCGACCTCAACATCGGCATTGATGTTCTCATCAATAACGCCGGGATCATGCCGTGTGAATTTGATGAGGAAAACTCGCGCGATTTGATGTTTCATGTGAATTTTCTCTCGCACTTTGCGCTGACGCAGTTGCTTTTACAGTCCGGATATTTCAACGATGGCGCGCGCGTGGTCAACGTATCTTCGGCGGTTTACATGTTTTCGTATCCTGGCGGCGTTAGATTCGGCGCGATCGACGACGCTAAAGGATACGATGCGGTGAAGTCTTACGGGCAATCGAAGCTCGCACAAATTTTGTGGACCAATGTACAGAATAAAATATTACAAAGAGACGGCGTCGACGTCGCGATTTTCGCCGTGCACCCCGGATCCGTAAACACGACTGGCTCGGAAGCAGCGCGCAAAGCCTCGAGCGGATGGCGGGGCGCTCTTTTGCACTGCATCGGCGCTCCATTTACGAAATCGCTGAGCGCAGGTGCAGCGACGACGGTTTTCGCGGCGTGCCATCCGCGAGCGCTCGAGTACTTGCGCGAAGAAGGCTTCACCTTTTTCGCGTCGTGCAATCCGAGGCGCCTCAGCAAAACCGCCGCCGACGAAGCGCTGGCGCAAAAGCTCTACGACTACGCCATCGCGCGATGCGAGTTCGACTAGTGACGCCGCGCGCGCAGTCCCGTTTGATTCTTCACCCCGCGCGCTCTTCGCGCCTGTAAAAGACTTCGTGGTAACCGAATCTTCGCGCGAAGCAATCCACCGCTCGCGTCTCCGCGTCCGCGCGATCGACGGCGGCGATCCCGAGCTCTTTCGCCACGCTCGTCACGCCGTATCCTTCCAATCCACACGCCACGATGTGATCAAAAACCCCCAAATCATTCGTCACGTTGATCGCCGCGCCGTGCGCGCTCACGCCTCCCGAAATCTTCACCCCGATCGCCGCGATCTTCTTCTCTCCCACCCAAACCCCTTCGCGCCCGGGTATCTTCCCATTCGCCTTGATTCCATAACTCGCGCACACATCAATCGCGACGTCCTCGAGGAGTTCGACGTACGATCGCGCGCCTAAGCCGCGCGCGCGAAGCGCGACGATCGGGTACGCCACGACTTGCCCCGGCGCGTGCGCCGTCGCCCCTCCCCCGCGGTCGCTGTGCGCGAACGCGATCGCTTTCGCCTCCAACACCTCGCGCGCGCTTCGCAACGCGTTCAATCCATCACTCGTGCGCTTCCCGATCGTGATCACGTCGGCGTGTTCGCACACGACGAGGGCGTCGCTCGCTCGCGCGCCCGCGCGCCGCGCGTCGTGCGTCGCGCGCATCGCTTCCATCACCTCCGCGTACGGTCGAGCGCCGCGCAAGATGATCACATCCAGGCGCGATCGCATCGCGTTCGTCATCGTCCTCCGTCCTCCGTCGTCCTCCGTCGTCGTCGTCCGTCGAGCCGTTCGATTCGATGTCGATGTCGATGTCGACGTCGACGTCGATGTCGACGTCGATGTCGATGTCGATTCGAATCGTTCGTCGTTCGATCGATCGCGATCGTCGATCTCGATTCGCTCGCGATCGATCGATCGACGGTCGATCGATGCCTCGATGCCTCGAGGGCGCGATCGATCGACCGTCGACCGACCGTCGATCGATGTCGTTCTCGATCTCGATCTCGATTCGCGACCGAACGCCTCGATCGATCGCGGGATCGATCGATCGCGGGATCGATCGATCGCGGGATCGATCGATCGCGGCATCGACCGTCGATCGATCGCGCGCGCGCGCGATCGATACTGGAGGGACTATCGACTGGTCATGACTCGTCACGAACGAACGAACGAACGAACGTCCGCGACGACGACGTCGACGCGCGCGTCGCGCCCCATCGTCGACGTCGACGTCTCGTCGCGCGATGCGACCTGTCTGTTGGACGACGGACGACGTCGACGACGACGTCGTCGCGTGAATGACTCCACGTGCGAGCGGTCGCGAGAGAGCTGTGACGTCGATCGCGATAAGATGAATCGATCGAGCGACCATCTCATGACGACGACACACCGTCGTTTCGCGTTCTCAAGCACCGCGCGTGGAGGTGAAATCACGTAAACGCGTCCAACGCACGCGCGTGCGCCCGCGTGTCGTCGTTCGTCGATGTCGTACACGTCAACGACGCGATGACGACCGTGCGAGTGTCGAAAGTCACCGTCGTTCGAGGGCGTCATTCGCGCGCGTTCGCGCGCGCGCGCCGTCGTCGCTTCATTCTTTCGACGCTCACGACGACGACGACGACGACGACGACGACGCGACGAGCGCGCGTGGTGATCATCGGCGCCGGCCCAACGGGGTTGGCGTGCGCGCTCGCCCTGAAGGCGAACGGCGTGCGATGCGTGGCGATGGACCGCGCGAGCGACGTCGCGCGCGCGCCGGCGGCGCACCACGCGAACACGCGAACGATGGAGATCTTAGGCCCGTTCGGAGTTCGACACTTCGTCGAACGCGCGAGTGCGAACGCGGAGACGTGGCGAGAGTTTCGGTATTGCACGTCGATTTTAAATGGAAACGTCCTTGGGAGGGTGGATGGGTTAGGGAGGGACGACGCGCGAGCGCTCGCGCGGGCGAGCCCGACGCGAGCGACGCATTATTCCCAACCAAAGCTCGCGCGGGCGATGATCACCGCGTTGGGGGGGAGTGGATCGATTGGGTCTGAGTCCGTGGTCGTGTTCGACGCCGAGGTGAAGGAGGTGGAGGTGAGAGGGGAGCGCGCGCGCGTGCGCGCGAGCGTGAACGAGGGCGGGGAGAGACGAGAGGTGGACGTGGACGCCGATTACGTCGTCGTCGCGGATGGCGCGAATAGCGAGATGAGGACGAAGTTAGGGATAAATATGGTTGGTGAACGCGCGATGCAGCACTTGATTAACGTGCATTTTCACTCGCGCGCGCTGGCGGAGGAGATACGAGGAGACCCGGCGATGCTGTACTTTGTATTTAATCCCGCCGTCGTCGCCGTCGTCGTCGCGCACGATTTGAGTCAAGGCGAGTTCGTCGCGCAGATTCCGTACCTGCCGCCGGTGCAGCACGTGAGTGATTTTACGCGCGAGGTGTGCGAGCGCGTGCTCCGGTCGGCGATTGGATGGACAGACGACGGGACGAAACGCATGGACATTTTGGGCGTTCGAGCGTGGACGATGTCCGCCGAGGTGAGCGAAAAGTTCATCCATCGCGATCGCGTGTTCCTCGCCGGAGATGCCGCGCATCGATTCCCCCCGGCGGGAGGGTTCGGGATGAACACGGGCATTCAGGATGCGCACAATCTGGCGTGGAAACTGGCGGCGGTGCTCAAGGGAAAGGCGTCGCCCAAGTTGTTGCAAACGTACGAAACAGAGCGTCGCCCTGTGGCGCTGCGGAACACCGCTCTGAGCGTGGAAAACTTCAAAGCAGTTTTGAAAATACCCAAAGCCCTCGGATTGCCTCCAGCAGCGGCCGATGCGCTGCGCGATGCCGTCTCGGCGTTGCCATCCTTAGTCCCTAGCGCGCTGCGCAAAAACATATTAGAAGTGGCGCTCGCCATCGGCCGCGCTCAGTGCGGTGCGCTGCTTACTTCGGACAACCCGATCGGGGCTGCGCGTTGCGCAGCGGTGCGCGCGATGTGCGAGGACCCGGACGGCACGCTTAAGTTGCAGTTTCCAAAGGAGGACGTTGGATTTTCGTACGAACCGGCGGACGCTAACGGGTACGCCAGATTATATGAGCCAGGAACGCTGCGCGTCGGCGTCCGCGTGCCTCACGCATGGGTGAAGACCTCGACCGAGAAAATTTCAACAATCGACGTGGTGGACAAAGATATGAACGAACCTCGAGCGACGATATTCGCCCGCGGATTCGCTTTGAGTGCAAACGACATCGCTCGAGCGACGTCGCGCAGTGCGTTCCCAGCGCAAATTATTCACGTAATGGATCAATCGTCCGATGTGCCAGTGAGTGAACACGTCGTGATTGATCTCGAAGGGGTGTGGGCTGAAAAAACTCGAGCTTTCGGCGAGAAAACAATGGTGCTCACGCGCCCGGACGGACACGTGGCGTGGATCGGTTCGGACTTGGATGAATTGACGAAAGCCTTTCGCGAGTCACTGTACGCGCGCGATGCACGTGTGCCGTCGCCACAGTAGAACAAACACATTATCATTTATTATTGACACAAATAGAAATAGCTAGTAGTCCTATACTGCACGTAGACGTTATTCTTCCTGTAACATCAGAACCGTACCGCCACACCGAGCGATCAGTTTGCGCGTTGGCGCTTCGCGCCAGCTTCATCGATTTCCAACCCTGGAAACGCCGCCTCTGGGCTGATTCTGAAAGACAACAACACCATCAACTTGTTTGGCGACACGTCGCGAACTTCGCTCACGCTGGCGTTCGTAATGCTCGCACCTAGGTACCGTTCGCCTCGGCGCACGACGTCCTCATCCGTCTCCGTCGACGCCTTGAATGTGTACGTATGAATCATGGGCAATTTGCGGTTCGACCACACTCGACGATCAAACGAACCTTTTAAGCAATCTAAAAATTCTATTCCCGATGCGGGAAGATTCGTGATCAGATGATCAAAAGTTGCTCCTGCCGGCGGGGCGCCATCGTCAGCTTCCGCCCAAACGAGCTTCGGCTTACTTTCACGGAATGGTGTCTTTGTCTCTTTCGCCGCTTTCTTTTTTGCGTTGAATTTCTCTAATGCCGCATCGTATGCCATCTTGCGCTCGACCCAAGCCTTCTCGTTGTCGACGCCGTAGTCTTCCGGCGGCGCTAAGAGCGCTTTGATGAACGCGCGAGCGTCCTCGTTGTAGCACTTCACTAAATGTTTCACCCCGTTATCCTGTGCGTTCATTTTCAGATATTTCGAGCAATCCGGGTTTAAATCGCTCGCGTAGCAGCGAATTCCGCGCTGAGCAGCGGGCACGGAGAACGGCCCGACCCCGCTCGTGGCGTCGCAAATGACTTCGTTCGTAGCGAACGAGTCCACCAATCTTTTATGCTCCGTCTCGAGCCTCGAATTCCAATACACCGTCCCAAAATTTAGCTTGAACGTCGCCCCGTGTTGTTTTACCTCCGTCACCAAGCTCGGTTCGCCCGCCAAAAGCTCCCATTCGGGTACTCGAAACTCGCTTTCAATCGAGCCGACTTTATTCACCACCGTTCGCAACCGCTCATTCTTATCCAGCACTACCGCGCCTATTAAATACTTGAACTCCTCGTGCTCATCTCTTAAATTCATATGTGCGATGTGTCCAATCGTCTCGAACGCACTCGGCACGTCCACGTGCGCCGGCAACAACCTCCGCAACGCTTGCGACGCGTTATAGTACTCGTACGTCAACGCCACCTCGTACGTCGTCACCTCTAACGTCCCCACGTGCGCCTTCACCGCGTTCAGCGTCGCTTCTGGAATCTCTTTCAGCGTCTCGTCGCTCACGCGAGCGCTCAGGAGGACCAATCGCTCGCGATCGCCCTCGAGCGCCCTCGGGTCGCGCGCCACCGCCTTCACGCGCGGCTCGTCCAGGGCGAACCCGCGCAACGCCCGCATGACCGCATCGGTTTTCTCCATCGGCACGCGCAACGCTCGAACGGTGAACGTCGACGCGAACGCGTCGCGGTCGATGAGCGCGTCAGGGACAGGGGCGAAAACCGGCGAGGGCATGGCTCGCGAGGACGCGCGCGCTCGTCGACGCGGCTCGCGAAGGCGCGCGAGGCGTCGCGCGGCGACGAGCGCGAGATTCGATGCGACTGAACGCGTGGTTGGCGCGGTGCGCGCGGTGCGCGCGATGGAGTGGATTACGACGTGCGCGCGATGGAGTGACGAGTGCGAAGAGAAGTCGGCGTCGGCGTCGGCGTCGGCTCGAGCGGCGAGCGGCGGATACGCGAATACGCCTAGAAAACTATCGATAGAAATACAACGACAGCGACGGGAAATCAGATCCCAGGAGCGCGCGCGGAGTGTTTACGATCACCAGTCGCGCCAGTTCCGCGCAAAGGTTCAGCCATGCGCGCGGTTTTCATGCTCTTGGCGTTGTCGCCCGTCGCTCGAGCGTCTTTTTCGCCGATCGGCCAACGCGGGAGGAGATTGCAATGCACATCTTTGGGATCCATCGTGGCGTACTTCGCTTCGAGCGCGGCGTCCACGGGGGCTTCTGCGAGCCCGAGGGCGAGGCGTTCGCACCCCGTCCACGCCACCATGACGCCGTTATCGGTGCACCATTTGGGCGGGGGAAAAATGAGCGGTAATTTCGCGTCTTCGGCCACCTTTACGAGCGTCGAGCGCACCGTGGCGTTCGCCGCTACGCCTCCCGCGACAACGATGCAAGATAGATCTGGAGTGTCTTCGAGCGCCCACGTCAGCGCACGCTTCAACCGTTCTTCAAGGTGCTTCACCGCCTTGGCTTGGAAACTCGCCGCAATGTCCGCTCGCGTTTGTCGCCTATCGACGCCGTCCCATTCGACGTCGACATCGCCACCCAAATCGGCTTCGATCGCCATTCGCGCCGCAGTTTTCAAACCGGCATATGAAAAATCGCAATTTTTTCTCTGCCTCAGAGGCACGGGAAACTTGTACTTTGTAGCGTCGCCTTCGAGCGCGAGCTTTTCCAACGCCGGGCCGCCGCCGCCGCCCACGTTCAATCCCAGCAATCTCGCCGTTTTATCGTACGCCTCCCCTAACGCGTCATCTAGTGTGGTTCCTAATATCGTGTAATCCCCAACCCCATGCGCGGTGATCAACATGTTATGCCCTCCGCTCACGAGGAGCGCTAAGAACGGAAACCTCGCCGTCGTCGTCCCCGCGCACAGCCGCGCGACGAGCGCGTGCGCTTCGACGTGGTGCACGGGAACTATCGGCAGCGCGTACTTTGCCGATATCTTCTGCGCCTTGCGCACGCCCACGCGCAGGCACATGCTCAGTCCCGGGCCGCACGTCACCGCCACCGCGCTCAGGTCCTCCGCGACGCACCCCGCGAGCGCGAGCGCGCGAGCGACGACGTCGTCGATCGCGTCTTCGTGCGCGATGCGCGCTAAATTCGGCACCACCCCTCCAAACTTCGCGTGAATCGCGCCTTGGGAGACGATAGCTTCGCCGAGAACGACGCCGTCGCCGCGCACGACGGCGGCGGCGGTGTCGTCGCAGCTCGTCTCGATCCCGAGCACTAACGTTCGCGCGTTCACCGCGACGAACGCGCCGCGATCGAGCGCGCGCGCGCCGAGAAGGACGTCTCCATCGCAATCGCATTCGAAGTCGCGCGTCGTCGAGCGCGCGCGCGTGAACGTTGAAGGGCGTCGCGAGCGAGCGCGCTCGCTCGTCGCTCGCTCGCTCGCTCGCCGCCACTTTTTCGTCGCCTTCCCGCTCGCGACGACGCGCGCGACGAACGACCGCGCCGCTCGCATGGCGTCGCACTCGTTTCACTTAAACACTTTCCTTCGAAGGTCCGTCGTCGTCGTCGTCGTCGTCGTGTGACGTCCTCGGTACGTCGCTCCGCTCCGTGGAGATGCGCATTACAACGAACGCGCCGCCTCATCGCCGCGTCCTCGCCTCAATTCGTTCGCTAAACACTCTAAACTTTACATTTTCGATCGCCCGGGCTCGATCGCATTCGCTCATCGTCGGTGCGTCGACGCCTAGGAAAACCCCCTCACCCCCGAGCGTCGAAGCGCCGCGGCTCGAGCTCGAGGACGAAGAACCACACCGTCGCCACGCTCGCCGCGACGCACGTCGCCGCGATCGCCACGCGCGAGCCGTACTGCGCGCAAAACGAGCGAAACTCCAACGCACACATTCGCGCACATCTCCCGTCGCACCCCACGACGCGCGCGCTCTCGCTCTCGTTCATGCGACGCAAGACGTCGCTCGCGCGGTCGCTCGCGACCCACGACCCGCGCGCGCTCCCAAAGTATCCATCCGCGTTCAAAGTCTCCGTGATCGACGTCGGCGAGGACTCATTCGAGGACGACGACGAACGGTCGGACGACGACGAACGGTCGTTCGCGCCGTCGATCGCGACGGAGGCGAACGAACGATCGCCCATGGAGGGGCGATGTGACGCGAAGCTCGAGCTCGCGAAGCGCGCGCGCCGACGCGCGCGCCGTCGACCATCACGGGCGTTCATTCGACGGACGCGTTCGACGTCACGCTTGTGTCAGCGCGATGGAGTGTGCGTGCGTTTCACCGTTCGTCGATCCGTGCGTTTCACGCGCGCGCGCTCGAAGATTAATTCACGCATTACATCGTGATGGAATCAGAGCTTTAGGCGGACGATCGGCGATCGAGGCCGCACTTTCGAGCGGTTTTCTGTTTCAAGACCATCGGAGGCGAACGATCGATCGCAAGTAGTCGCTTCCGCGTTCGCGATCACGACCGTCGTTGCGTCGTGTTTGAAAGAACCGATCGCGAGTGAGCGTGAAGATGATTCCTCGTCGCGTCGCGCACAACGCCTCCATCGGCCCGGGGGTGGTTCCGTTCGGTGTCGACGCGGAGTACGACGCGCAGTACGCGCGCGAACGAGCGATAGTGGCGCACGAACCAAGGAACGGGAACGGTCGATCGTTCACGCTGGATGGGAAAGGACGAGAGAAGACGCCGACGACGCGAACGCAAACGCCGTACGTGACGGGGACGTCGGTGTTGGGGTTGAAATATGCCACGGGGGTGATCATGGCGTGCGATACTTTGGCGTGTTATGGGAGTACGAAGAGGTATAAGAATGTGGAGCGCATGAAGCGAGTGAATGATAAGTGCGCGGTTGGGTTTTCCGGCGAGTTGAGCGATTTCGCGTACGTGTGCGATTTGTTGGATGAGTTGACCACGGGAGATTTTTGCGACGATAACGGCACGGAGAGAAACGCTCGGGAGATTTATCACTACTTGACGCGAGTGATGTATAATCGTCGGAGCAAGTTTGATCCGCTGTGGAATTCGCTCGTCATCGCGGGTTTGGATGGCGAGGGGAAGACATTTTTAGGTACCGTGGGGATGATCGGTACGCACTACGAAGACGATCACGTCGCCGCTGGGTTTGGGAATCACATCGCGCGTCCGATCTTTCGAGAGCAGTTCAAAGATGACCTCACCGAAGAGCGAGCGACGGAGATCATGAAGATGGCGTTGTACGCGTGCGTGATGCGTGACAAGCAGATGATGAACAAGTTTCAAATCTGCAGAGTCACTAAAGACGGGGTGACGATCAGCGAACCCTTTGCAGTGCCCATGGAGTGGGGGTACAAAAAGTTTTACAATCCCACCGAATTTTCACAAGGTGGATGGTAGTCACGACGCACTAGAAGTACATCTCTGTTGTTTTAAAAGGCATTCGTTACAGTCGTTTCGCGCGTCTACGTGTGCTATTCTACGCGTATCAATCCGTCGTCCTCTCTACAAAGCATCTCAGCGCATCTCCGAAGCTTTGAGTAATCTAAACGCAAACACCGAGCTGCGGATTTCATTCACGTACTCGTGCTCGGGCGTCTTCGGGGTCAAATACAGGATCTCACTCAAACCATCCTTACTGTTCTGCATCGCGAATTCCAGCGCCTGTTCGTGGTCGCTGCGATGCACGTGCTCTTCGAGCTTCGATACGAGCAGCTCCTCGCTCACGTCGCCCGCACGCGCTTGCTCTAGAACACGACTCTCCCAGTTTTCGTCGATGTCCCACAACGCTGCACCGATGCGCGCGCGCTTTGAGGGCGGTTGGTCGGCGTCCGCCGCCGCGGCGAGCATCGCGAAAACCGCTCGAGCGACGTCTGGAATGTACTTGACGAGTTGCTTCTTGCGAGCCTTACGATCGCGAGCGACTTGCGCGCGGACGATTTTTCCTCGCAGTTGCAGTGCACATTGCTTGATCGCCTTGTCCACAGCTTCGGCGATTTCGTTATTCTCGTCTCCAATGTATTCTTTGGAGGTGCCCTTGAACGGAATCTTTGTCGACACGATGGACACGAATACGCCAATCTTGTCATTATTTTTGTCAATCTTGTACGACCCCCAGTTTAATCTTTGCACGCAGCGAGTGACGACGTCGTTACCACCTTCGAAGAGAAGAGGTATGCGGTTGGCGAATCGAAAGACGTTGAAGCCCGGTTTGACGTCGCGGCCACCGAGCGATACGCATGCCTCAACGATGAGCGGGTGACCGCCGCACGCGAGCGCGGGCGCGCAAAAGGACGCGATCCACTCCGGACCGAGTTCTTTCATGATCCCAAGACGCAGGTTGTACTCTCCCGCCGGCGACAGGCATGAGCCATCCGGGTCGTCGAAGCGCGCGTCAGCTAATAACTGCTGAATTCTCGTCGCTTGTTTGTCCGACACCTCCGAAGGGTGCATGTCCGCGTCGAAACCGTTACCGAGTTCTTGAATCAAACGATTCGACAGTTCCTTATTGATGCACGTGAACTCTTTGTGCAAAAAGTTACACAACGTCTTCTCGCGCGTTTGAGAAAGCAAATCTTTGATGAGTAATATGTTCTCCTTCGCCGCCGTGGGGTGGTGTTTCGTCACCGACGCAAGCGCGGGCATGATGTCGGTGCGTCGACGGAAGACAATATCGATGTCCTTTGACGACGACGTGGTCGCCGCGCAGGTCATAAATCTAAATCTCAGCTGTGCATACGGCGTCACGATGGCGAGCTGCCGCAAGTATGACAACACGTACTGCCTATACGTCGTCCAGTTCCCTTCGATCGTCACCGAAAGCGTCGCCCCGTGCCACTTGTCGTCGTTTGGCGTCTTCGCCACCCGGTGAATGTTCGGCTCATTCTTCTCGATATCGATGTCGAGCTCGTACTCTGAGATGAAACTTTGACCAGGTTGCGCGCTCCGCACGCTAATCGGCAGCCCGGTCGTTTGCTTGGACCAAATCAACGCCATTTTAGACCCGAGACCAAACTTCCCGCGCGTCTGTCGCACCCCGTATTTCGTTCCGCTCAACACCCGTCCTAACATATTTGGAATATCATCGTGGTCCATCCCTTTCCCGTTATCACTCACCGTTATCTTATAAAAACACTTCGATTGCTCTTTCCGCGACGCCTTCGCCTCGACGCTCGCTTTTTTCCCCGCGCTTTGCGCCTTGGCCTCCGCGCGCGCCTCGCTCGCCAGCCTCTTCGCCTTCGCCTTATCGCTCTCGAAATCGGCGTACAACTCGTCATCTCTCCTCACAATCGACGTCAAACCTATTTTCTTTTCGTACTCCGCCATCGACACCTCTTCGATCGCGACGTCGACGTGAGGTAACGTCCCGATCGCCTCCGCGCTGTCCAGCGCGTTCTCGATGAATTCCCGCATCGTCGTGTACAACGATTTCCCGGGATTTTCGAACCCGGCGATGCCTTTATTGTCTTGGAAGAACTCGGCGGGGGATTTCGTGGTTAAGTTCGCATCGCCATTTTTCCCGTTGTTCTTTCGCGCGCGAGGCTCCGCGTTCGTTGAAGCGCCGCCTCGGTCGTTCGCGCGCGCCATAGTCGAATGCCGCGCGAATGCCGCGGGCCGCGGTCGTTCGTCGCCCGGCGTCGTCGAGTCCCTGGTTGAGGTGTTTTTCTTGAGTTATGATCAGTGATTCATCCGTCCTCGTCGTTCGTCGTCGTCGACCGTCGTCGTCGAGTCCCTGGTTGAGGTGTTTTTCTTGAGTCGTGATTCGTGATTTGTCCGTCCTCGTCGTTCGTCGTCGTCGTCCGAGCGGCGTGGTCGAGTCCCTGGTTGAGGTGTTTTTCTTGAGTCATGATCAGTGATTCGTCCGTCCTCGTCGTTCGTCGTCGTCGTCCGAGCGGCGTGGTCGAGTCCCTGGTTGAGGTGTTTTTCTTGAGTTATGATCAGTGATTCGTCCGTCCTCGTCGTTCGTCGTCGTCGAGCGTCGACGGAACGCGCCGTTGACGCGCCCCATCGCACGTCGCGCGATTCGAACGAAATGGTGCGTCTTCGTCGTCGTCGCGAAACGAAACGACGGCAAACGCGTCGTTCATTTCATCTCCATTCCTTCGCGTCTTCACCGTCGTCACCGTCGACGTCGAACGCGCGGCGATCGGGTCGCGATCGCGTCGTCGGCGAACGAACGAACGAACGAACGAACGAACGCGCGATCGCGCCGATCTGATCCTGATCGATCGCGATCGATCGATCGATCGACGGTGAAGACGACGCGATCGCGATCGGGGAATGTGGTGGAATTTCAACGACACATATTCATCGTGCGATTCGCATGGCATCGCGAACGATGGGCATCGTGCGATGATGAATGATGATGATGATGATTGGTGACGACGGATCGCGCGGATCGCGATGTGCATGGGAATGCGGGCGCGATCGTCGATTCGTGCGACATGCGATCGCGGAAGCGAATGAAGTGAATGATGAATGAATGCGCGAGATTTTGATCGATCGCGATCGATCGCGACTCGCGCGAGTGATGGGAGATCGAGGCGTTTGGCGATCGACGTCGGAGACGCGCGACCGCGATCGTTGGGGGGCGGCGAATATCTGAGCGCGAGCGCGAGGAGACTGACGATCGATCGAAACGGTGTGAAATCGCGCGATAGGCTGGAAATACGCGAACGAAAGGAAAAGGCCGCACCTCGGGGTTGTCGGAGGAGCAAAAGCAAGAAATCCGCGAGGCGTTTGACTTGTTCGACACGGATGGTTCGGGGACGATCGACGCCAAGGAGCTCAAGGTCGCCATGCGCGCGCTCGGGTTTGAACCGAATAAGGATGAAATCAAGAAGATGATCGCTGACATCGATAAAGATGGTAACGGTACGATTGACTTCGAGGAGTTCTTGACGATGATGACCGCCAAAATGGGCGAGCGCGACAGCCGCGAAGAAATCATGAAGGCGTTCCGCCTCTTTGATGACGACGAAACGGGCAAGATCTCCTTCAAGAACTTGAAGCGCGTGGCCAAGGAATTGGGTGAAAACATGACCGATGAAGAGCTTCAAGAAATGATCGACGAAGCCGACCGCGATGGTGACGGTGAAGTCAACGAAGAGGAATTCTTCCGCATCATGAAGAAGACGTCCCTCTTTTAAACGCCACCGTGTAAATCACCGCCCATACAGCGCCTTGGCTGGCATTGATATGTATGCACTGCTTTGCTCGGTGTGACACCAGACAGCACAAAAAGTGAACGCACAGTTCGACTGAGTAGAATGTCATTAGAGATAGCTTGAAATAAACACTTTCCCTCAGAGAGGGAGTGCTATAAAACCGACGCTTCATCGTGAGTGTGTTGTTACATTTGTTGCTACTCGCGATGCGAGCGCTACCAAATCAAGGTTCGCGGTTGACAGGGGTACCGTGCACGCGGAGTCGGTACAAGCACGTCCAGCCTTTGTGTCCGTGATTATTTTTCACGAACAACCGCACGTGATCGACGACGTGCGGCACTACGACTTCAAACGTTTGTACAGCGCCGAGGTCAACCGAGTACGAAAAGTTACCGAGCGGCGATATCGACTTTGGCGCCTTGCTCTTTTTCCCAACACTGAGCCATCCGAAAATTCCGAAATCTCTCGGAGCGCTATGCATGTCATATGCGATCAAGCTGTTTGAGTGTTCTATCGTTACGGCGTTGACGCTGATAGGCTGACGAAGGCGAACGTCGACGAAGCCCGTGGATGAGTGTAACGCCAAGCAATCACCGGGTTGCTCCATGGACGGCGTTAGCAACCACTCATCACTTCGTGGATGAACACCCGACTTAAAATACGTCAGCGCGGAGGTGATCGGGCCATCGCCTCGACCAACAAACGGTGAAACTTGCGAGTGCGCGACGACGCGACCGCCGCCAGACGCGAGCGCGAAATCAGGTCGACCAGTGCGATCAGCGAACCATAAATTTGATGACTCATCGGCTTGCTTCGAGTGCGAACCTTTCGTAGAGCGCGGAATACTTTTGATGTACTGCTCGATGCGCTCCGTCATCTGCTTCTCCAGGGAGGCAAAATCAGACGGTTGCGCAGCCTTGTCGGCGACGAGAGCTTCAATCTTCCTCAAATCTTGCGCCTTGGCAAACTCAGCTTGGTTCTTCTTCATCACACTGATGGCTTCATCAATCCCGCTCAACTGCGCGATCGTGACGAACTCGTTTTGAGCACTCTTCAACACGCTGATGTCGTTCTGGAGGGCGCTGAGTTTCGCGCTCGCCGCCGCATCCGCGGATTCGGATCCCTTCTTGAGGACTCCACCGCTTTTCAAGTTTGAAGACAAAGCCTCGATTTTCTTTTCAACATCCTTCATTTGCACCGCCGTGGCGAAATCGCCTCGAGTTTTTGTCAAGGCGTCGACGGAGCTCGAGAGCGCGCTGATTTGCGCGAGCAGCCCCTCGCGAGATACCGCGCCGCTCGCGCTCTCATTCTTCATCAACGAAGCCAAACGTTCGCCAGCGGAGCTCAAAGCCGCAATATCTTTCGCCGATGAAGCTTCGCTCGTTGACACCGACTTCTTCAGCGCGGCAAGCGATGTTTCGAGCGTTTTGATTTGTGCAACCGCCGCCGAGACGTCGTCGCTCAGCGCCTTCACGCGCTTCTCCGCCGCCGCATCCGCCGTCTTGAGCGCCGTCAGCGAATCGTTCGTCACATACTTCCCTTGCGATGTCTTGAGTCCCACCACGGTGGCTTCCAACGCCTTAAAATCCGCCGCGCTCGCGTTTTCCTTCGCGCCGTCCTTCGCCGCCGCCGCCGCGTAATCTTTCGAGCTCTTCTCCACCATCACTCTCAACTCTCGCACCGCCTTGTCGCTTCCAACATCCGCCTCTTCTAATCTCTTCAATACTCGTTCTATCTCTCGCAATCTCATCGTCATTGGAGATAAATCCACGTTCGTCTCGCTCAATCTCACCGACGCCAACGCCAACGCGCTCTCTCGCGCCGCCGAGCTCTGCGCGCACACCCCCGCCACCGCCGTCGCCGTCACGATCGCCACCGCCCATATAAACGGTATCCTTCTCGTCTCTCCCTCGCTCTCCAAACGCGCTCGTTCGATCTCATTCCATTCTCTCTCCCCTCTCTCTCCTTCGCCGGCGTCGTCGTCGTCGCCGGCGTCGTCCTCGTCCTCGTCATCCCTTCCGTGCGTTCGCCCTCTCGCGAGCGCGCCCTCTCGCGAGCGCGTTCGAGCGTCACCATCATCGTGCTCCGTTGAATTCGCCGGGGCGATCGATCGTCGCCGCATCCCTGCGCTCATCTGGCGTTGAGCTCAGATCGAATCGATCGATGCCGATCGATTATTCAAACAAACAAACGCGTTGGAAATCGAATCCAATTCCAACGCCAACGCGAATGCGACGCGATGGTCCACGAACGCAGAGTCGAACGTTCACGACCTCGGATTTTTTTTTTTGCCGAGCTCGGAATCGATTGACGAGCTCACAAATGGCGACCACGTGAGCTCGGAATCGCATCGACGAGCTCAGAATTGAATCGACGAGCATCGGAATCGATTTCACATCTCCACATCTCGACGACGACGACGTCGCGACATTCGTCGTCGTCGTCGACGACCGCTCGCGTTCGTTTGTGTGCGTCGATCGATGTCGCTTCGATCGATGACGACGACTTAAGTAGAGTCGTTCAAAACAAAACCAGAGGCGTCGTTCGCGTCGCTCCGCGCGACGCGCGCGCGCGCGATCGATCGATCGATCGACTTCGCATCAACGACACCGACGAATTCGACGACAGAGATGAGCGAGCGAGGAAAAACGTGGCGCGTCGCTCGCGCGCGGGATTGCGCTCGAGGCGCGAGCGGTGATGACGTCGGGCGCGAGCGCGCGTTGACGCTGACGTTGACGGCGGACGACGACGGCGCGACCGCGGTGGTTTTAGAACGCGCGCGTCTGCGATTGATTGAATCGATCGCGGACGTCCGCGAAGGGACGACGGTTTGGGTGCGCGAATGCGTCGAACTCGTGCTCGGGGTCGGCGTCGTGAGTGGGGAGGACGTGCGAGCGGTTCGCCGAGGCGGCGACGGCGAGCGCGAATTCGGACGACGGCGAGATTCGCCCGAGTGCGCTTCGTCACGACCGTCGCTCGAGAGCGCGACGAGCGCGCGCGCGCCAAAGTTTCACCCGTACGACGTCTCTAAGGCGAATGAGATTCGCGTCGAACGCGCTCGCGCGCGGTCGAGCGCGGACGTCGCCGGCGTCGCTCGTCGATTGGGCGCCGTCGTCGTCGCGCCGCCGGCGCCGCCTCCACCGCGCGCGAGCGCGAGCGATGCGAGAGATTCCCTTTCCACCGACGCCGACGCGGTCGTTCGTCGAGCGAAACCCGCGCTGCCGCCGAAGCGCGGAAAGGCCGATTGACGAGGTGCGAACCGTCGAGCGACGCCGCTCGCCGCTTCGTCGCGAGCGCTGAACATTCCCGAGCGAACCGTCGCCGTCGATCGCGAAAGCCACTTTCGCCGCAATGTGATTCCATTCCGTTCTGTTGACCGAGGCGTTGATGTTCGATGTCGAAATCTCTCTCGAGCGCTCGAGCGCTAAACCCCGCGCTCGCGACTTGAGCTCGCGACCGTCATTCCAACGCACGCCTTTCTCGCCCGTCCGTATCGCTGACGCCGAGCGCTCGAGGTTCATTCTCCGCGCACATCGACGTCGGTAGCGTCGCCAGAGCGATGTCCGCCCGTCGACGGGCGAGCGCGTTGGTCGCGAGCGCGCGCGTCGCGTGGTCGAGCGCGCCCGCGAGCTCGAGCGCGCTTCGATGCGTTTCGTTCGCCTCCTTAGCGCGCGCTCGCGCACGGGCGTACGCGACGCAAAAGTTCCCATCGCACGCCGTCGTCCCAATGCCCGCGCTGTCGCCGACGATGACGAGAGGTGGGATCGTGAAGTGGCACGCCGCGGTCGGGGCGAAGATCGCGAGCGGCGACGCGCTCGCCGACGTGGAGACGGATAAAGCGACGATGGTGATGGAAGCCACGGAAGATGGGTATTTGGCGGCGATATTAGTGAAGGAAGGGAGCGTGGATGTTGAAGTCGGCCGAGCGGTGTGCGTGATCGCGGAGGAGGAGAGGGACGTGGGGGCGTTTTCGAGCTATTCGGTCGAAGCGAACGCGACGACGAACGCGGCGCCGACGAACGACGCAGAGAAAGGGCGTGAGAACGCACCGACGCCTACGACGAAGGCACCGACGGCGGGGAGAACGGACGATGGCGCGGGGAGTGGACGGTCGAAAAGCGCGCGAGTCGAGGGCGAGCGCGTGTTCGCGTCGCCGCTGGCGAGGCGGTTGGCGGCGGATCGCGGCGCGCGGCTGGAGAATATTCGCGGAAGCGGGCCGAATGGGCGGATCATCGCTGATGATGTGAGAAGTGCGCGCGAGGACGCGCCCGCGGTCGCCGCCGCGGTGCACACGATCATCGCCGAGCATCCGTTGAGCAAGTTTTTCCCAGAGTTTGAGGACGCGAGCGTGAACGCGATCAAGCGCATCACGGCGCAACGGTTGACGGAGAGCAAGCAGCAAGTGCCACACTTCTACCTGACCGTAGATATTCGTATGGATAAGTGCATGGATATTCGCAAGACTTTGAACCAGCAGCTCGCGGATGATAAGACGGCGGCTGGGGCGAAGATTAGCGTAAACGACTTCATCATCAAAGCGAGCGCCAGATCTTTGCTCGCCGTGCCAGATGTCAACGCTAGCTGGTTGGGCGATAAGATTCGCAAGTACAAAAAGGCTGATATTTCAGTCGCAGTGCAAACCGAGCGTGGACTTATGGTTCCTATCGTACGATCGGCGTGTTGCTTGGGGTTGAAGTCGATTAGCTCTGAAGTCAAGGCTCTCGCCGGTCGCGCGCGAGACGGCGCGCTCACCCCGCAAGACATGACGGGCGGGACGTTTACTATTAGCAACTTGGGTATGTTCGGCGTAAAGTCGTTCGCGGCGATTGTGAATCCGCCGCAAGCCGCCATTCTGGCTGTCGGTGGCACTAGAAAAGAGGTAGTCAAGACGGATGCCGGTTACGAGGAAGTTCTCGTCATGAGCGCGACGCTGAGCTGCGATCATCGCGTCGTGGATGGTGCCGTCGGTGCGCAGTGGCTCAGCGCATTTAAGGGCTATTTAGAGGACCCGATGACGATGTTGCTTTAGGGCGATGGACGAGCTCCTGCACCTAAGAACACATGTAATACAAAAATAATCGCTAATCGCAACTCGTGACATTACTCCTCGCGTCCTCTCACGTCCATGCTGATTCTTTCTCCGTCTTCGCGCGCTCGAGGTCGTCCCAAACTTCCCTGGGAACAGCCTTGGCGCCGATGATCTCCACCACTCGATCATCGCTCAGCGTGTACTCGATTTCGACGTCACACAAAACGACGCGATACGTCTCAAATTTACGCTTCTCCATCGGCGCGTTCCTCTCACGAATCGATCGAATGTCGTACGACAACACCTCTTTCACAAAATCTGTAAACTCCTCCACATCAGCGTATAACTTATTCGCCACGCTCCTCGCGAACGAGCTCGACATCGGCGCCGTCGCTGAAGCCGCCACGTCCACGCGTGAAATCTTCAACGGTTCAGCCTTCCCCACCGCCTCCAGCCCGACCCAATCGGGCGCTCGAGCCCCGGGAATCGAATCACAAAATGGCACGTACGGTTTAATATCCAACACCGGCGTCCCGTCGACGAGATCGACCCCGCCTAAAACTATCTTCCCTCTCGCGACGTCCACGCTCACGACGCTCCCCACGCTCAAGCCGATCGGCACCGGACGGTGCGGCGTGCGCGTCGCCAACACCCCCACGCGCGCGCCATCGAGCCTCGGGACGGCGACTTTCCCTTTCGCTTTCCCCCCGTTTCGTGTTCCCGCCAAGTTCGTGTTCGCGTGGAACACGTACACGACCCACGCGTGCGAGTACTCGCCTAAGCCTTCGAGCGACGCTCGCGGGAGCGACGCGTCCAACGTGATCTCACACCGCGCCCGCGGCACCAGGGCGTTGCCTTGGCGAGGCGTGCCGTTTCGTCGCGAGAAACACGATCGCGCGAATGCGATCGGGGTGAAGAGCTCGGTCGCCGGCGGCGGCGCGGAGCGCGCGCGGAGCGTCCGCTGAAGCCTGAGTCGGTCGACGTTCGCGTCGGCGAGTTTGGATTTCGTCTTCATCAGCGAACGCGTCGCGAACGCGGCGAACGTGGTGGTTATCGCCAAACTCGCGGTGAGGACGTCGATGGAGAGGGGCATGAACGCGGGGGGGAGGGGGGGGGGGGGGGGGGTGTGACGCGCGCGCGTAGAGTCGACGGAACGCGCGTTCGCGCGACGACGACGCGATGATTACAAGATAAAGGTAAAAAGAAGTCCCAGTCGTTCGCCAAGAACGATCGCTCGCGCGCTGGAATGCGTTGGATCATTCGTCGTTCGGCGCCGTCGAGTTCGCGACGGGTCCGCGCGATGAGCGACGGACGCCGACGGATGCGAACGCGAAGCGTTCGCCGCTCGCCGACGTCACGCCTTGAATACTTCAAACTCATCGACGTCGTCGTCATCCTCGAACGTATCTTCTTCCGAGCTATAATCAAACTCATCCACTTTTCCTTCGCGCGTTTCGCTGACGAATGGTAAATCCACTCTCGTCGCTTTCTTGTACAATGAATCTAAATCGTACCGCGAGCGCGAACTCGGCGTGAACACGTGCACGACGACGTCTTTGCAATCCAAACACACCCAATCCCCTTGATTCGCCGCGCTCTTCGATATCCCTAACCCATACTGTTCGTTCGCTCTGTCGCGCATCTTCGAACACATCGCGTTCATCTGCGGTCGATTAAACGCGGTGGCCAAAACCAAGTACCTGGCGAAGAACACGCCGCGCGGGGTCTTCAGCGCGCGCACCTCCGCCGCGCGCGTATCATCCGCGATCGTCGCGAACTCGATCGCCATCGCTCGCGCGCTCGCGTCTGCTTCGACGTCATCGACGTCAGATGCGTCATCGACGCTCACGGCGCGCGCGAGCGAGCGTTCGTCAACTCGCGCGCGCGGCGCTCGCGAGCGCCGGCGCGGCGTCGTCGACGCGCGCGCTCGCGCGCTCGCCGGAAGCGCGGTGACGACGGACATCGATCGCGCGCGAAGACGATGAAAGACAAGATGATCGATCGAGGGTGCGCGCGAGAGGCGAATGCGTTCGATGGACGAATGAAACTCGCGATCGAGGGCGAAAAGTGACGTTAAAGCGAGTGGCGGCGGCACTTTTTCACTTTTTCACTTTTTCACCGTTTCGCGACAGGAGTTAGACATGACGGTGTGTTTTAAGACGACACGCGACGTCACAATCGTCGACGGGCGCGAATAGAACGACGAACGTCGCTCAGGGCGGATTCTATGCGGTCTAAACGCGCGGCGACGTCGTGCGGGACGTCGAGACGGGCGTCGACGGAGGCGCGAGCGCCCGAAGGCGAAACGAGCGGCTCGCGAGCGAGGCCGATTCGGGAGCTCAGGCGCTCTCGACGCATAGCGCGAGTGGCGGTGAGCTGACGCTTGATTTCGTCTTCGGTGGTTTCTTCGGCGGGTGATGATGCGGTGACAGGGGCGGATTCGCGGAAGAGCTCGAGGCGAGCGCGAATCATGTATTCTTCGATTTCTGGAGCTCGTTCGAGGATGACGTCGAAATCATCGCTCGTGAGTACGTGGAGCTCGCAGAACGTGCGAGCTAGGACGCTCGCCGATGCGACCTCGCCGAGGAGTAATCCCCGTTCGCCAAAGTAATCGCCATCGCGCAAAATCGGATTCGCGTCGCTAATCGACACGTCCTGTATCTTGTCGCTCTGCCATCGGCTCGAGCGCCGCTGGCGTTGCATCGAGGTAAACTCCGAGTATCTGGATTCCGCTGTGGACCCAAGCCTTTCTTTACCATTCACGTCGGGGGAAACGTACAGGAGCACTTCAACCGAACCTCTGCTCAGGAAGAACATTCCGCGCGTAGGCTCTCCGCGTCTCGTCAATAAATCACCTGGCAAAGCAATTTCAGTTTGCAGCTTGCTGACGATAAACAGCACCGTCGCTGGATCGCACACGTCAGCAAACATCGGCACGCGACGCAGTACCTCGGCGTGAAAGTGTAGCAGTAGTTCGTGTTTCAGCGATTGGGGAAGGTCTTGGGCGATGGCCATTGAGCCAACTTTCACGTCCCGATAGCGCAGCCACAAATATTCGTAGTACTGACGAACACGGTTTGATAGATCATCGTCGACTTGCATGTACCTCATCGCATCATTCACAACTTGCATGCGCGCGCGAAACACCTCGTTGCGGCTCATCAAAGAATTTACAAGCGATGCCACGTTACCGAAGACCACGCAGTACAAAACTCCACTCAGGAGCAAAATGACCGTCTCCCCCGCAAGAGTGCTCGATGCGCTGATCGTTTCGGCCACACCGTTGCCGAGTAAAAATGACACCGCATCGTTTGTGGCAAACACGTATCTCGCCATTGTAGACATGTCGCGCGTGCACCAGAAGGCTGTTTCATCGGCGTCGCTCGTGAACGGTGAATTACTCGTCATAGACTCGCGACGATCGCCGTCGCAAATTATAAACCACGCGCATGCCACAAAATGGATCGTGAAAATTACGAACACCGCAAGGTGCGCAATTCTGAACAACACCACTGATTTCGACTCCCTTTTATCCAGAAAACTGTACACTCGGCGCACGCGAAGCAGTCGAGGAAGCTTGACTACGGCGGCCAAGCTCCTGCTCGAGCCGTTTATGACGAGTTCATACGGAAACGATCCTAAGATATCCAATGCGAACGACGTTTTAAGATAGTGCTTCGCGATCTCGCGCCGACTCGCCACCAGCCGCTCGCTCTTGTCGTAATACGCGGTGAAGAAATTTAACACGATGTCGACGCCGAAGAATACGTCGATGGCGTACCCCACCCCTCGCGCCGCTCGCACCAATACCGAATCGACGTCAATCCAAAACGCCGCATCAAACGGCAATATCGCTACATTATAAAGCACAAACACGCACGCGATTTGATCCCATCGCATGCGCGCTTTATCCCGCGGATCGATGTAAAACTCTCGCACGTGCTCTAAATCTGACCCATCGCGGAGCGCGTCGATGCGAAACGCCTCCATCGCCGTCGCTTTCGCTTCCTCGCGCTCTGTTCGCCACATCGTCTTCACGCGCGACGCGGGCGATTGCATCGTCCCATTCACCGCGCGCGCGTTCGTATTCGCCCCTTCGTTCGCCATCGTCGCGAAATGCCGCGCGCGCGCGTGGTGACAAAACGCTCGAAAACGCTCGAAAAAGACCATAGGTGATGTCCAAAATCGACAACGTCGGTCCGCGCACTCGGTCGGTCGGTGATGCGCGACGCTCCTGGTCACGACTCAGGACGAGTCACCCCAACCCCACCCCCCACCCCATCTCGAGTGTCGACTCGACACGCTCCACCGGTCGTCCGCGATGGAATCGTCCTCGCGCGACGCCCGCACACGCCGCCGCCGCCGCGTTCGCTCGACGCGCCATGTTCGCCGTACACCCCGCGTTCGGTGCGTTTCCATTAATTATTTTTCTTCGTTCATCGCGTTCGACATCGCGCGACGTCGACGGCGACGTCGCGCGTGACGGATGAATGATGTCGCGCGTCATTCGGCGGGGACCGCGGGGGCGCTGGGGAAATGGCGACGCCACGCGCGCGATGCGCGCGGCGAGCGCGCGGCGAACGAACGGCGAACGAACGGGGGAAATTATACTACAGCCGTTCGCGATGAACGGGGGAAGGGCTCGCGATGAAGCGGGGAAAACCCCCGCGTGGGGACGTCGAGCGCGCGCGCGAATGCGATTGACCCTAACCCTGGCTTATCTCGCTCGTTCGCGCGCAGCGAGCAAGTCCAACGCGTCGAGCTCGTTCGCGCCGAAGACAGCGCACAGAGTGCAGAGAGGAGCGTTGCAAGTCGTCGCTGCGGATAAGCGAACGCGACCGGCGCTTGTTGAGGTGAAGGCGTTCCAAAAGAATGCGAGTACGTATAGGCGTCGAGCGACCGTCGGACGCGGCGCCGCGCGCGAGTTCTCACGTTCGATGTGAGCCCGAAACGGAATGTTTGACGTTGACTGACGGTTTGTGGCTTTTGTTTGCGGCGAGCAGTGGATACGGGTTCTTCTTCGGTGCAAATTGCGCTGTTGTCCAAGCGCATCGACGCGCTCACGGGACACTTGCTCAAGAATAAGAAAGATTACGCCACGCAGCGTGGGTTGAAGAAGCTTTTGGGTCAACGTAGCCGCATCCAGAACTACTTGTCTAAAAACGATGCCGCTGAGTACGCCAAGGTCATGGCCGCTCTCGGCATGAAGTAAACGCGTTGACAGTCTCGATCGCGGTTTCGCGCGAAGACCGCCGTCGTCGAACCTCCCCAGGAGCTTCGTCGACGACGCCTTTGTCGTCCTCGTCGTGGGGACGTCTCCACAGCATCGCGCCCCTCACCTCGGGTGTTTTTATACTTTAGTAAGCGTCGTTACGGGTCAACCGTCGGTCGTAGGCCATTGAAACCATACGCGTTGTAGCGTCTCTCGTCGTAAACCCTCAACCACTTTGGCGTTTTTTTTCGTTCGTCCGAGAAACGCCCGTCGCGTCCTCCGATGGTTGATCCCCGACGCGCGTTCGCGCGCGCCACTCGACCTCGCGCGACGCGAATTCATTCGGTAAAAAATAATCAAGCGTCTCCCTCGCTCGCGGGGTGTTCGCGTGCGCTCGCGTCGTCGCCAATCGCGCGCGCATCGTCGTCGCGGTGTCAATCGAGTGGACGTGACGTTTGAAGAGAAACATGGACCGATTGAACGCGACGTACGCGCCGCTCGTCGTCGTGGGAAGCGGTAGGGCGGCGATCAACGTATTGTCGCGATTGCCCTCGCGCGTGCTCGCGCAGACGACGGTGATCGATCCTTCGGGGACGTGGCTGCACGCGTTCGCGCGTTTCGCGCTGCGCCTTGGGGCGACGCACTTGCGGTCGACGGTGCATCAGCACCCGTTCGCGAGCGCATGCGGATTGGAGAGGTTCGTGGAAGAGAATGAACGACAAAGCGAGGTGGTGCACGCGAGCGAGGCGTACGCGGGGACGCCGAGCGTGAGGGTGTTCGCGGAGTATTGTGCGAGAATGATTTCGGAGCAATTGAGCGACGTGAGAGTGATTAAAGGGTCGGTGGTAGATGCGTACATGGTTGATGAAAGCGCGATCTGTGAGCTTGGTCTGAATGATCCGATGCTTCGGTACGGGGGAATGATGTTGACGTTGGAGTCGGGTGAGAAATTTCTCGCGGCGCAATGCGTGTGGACACCAAAGCGGGCCCAGGCGCTCGCGCCGTCATGGGTAATCGAGGCTAAATCTTCCTACGGCGCAGCGAATCCGACGTATGATGGTCAGGGTTCAACGTGTGGAATCATGACAGCGCGAGATGTCGATTTGGGCTTTGAAGGTCGAGTGAAAAACAGAACGATTTTAGTTGTCGGCGGCGGCATGTCGGCGGCGACTCTCGCTCTCGAGGCATCTCGAAAGGGTGCGCGATCGGTCACGCTGCTACCTCGGCGGCGTTTAGATGTGAGCGAGTTCGAATGCGATGTGAAGTATTTCGGATGCAAGGGTTTGCGCGAGTTCCACGGGTGCTCAGAAATGAGCCGCCGAGCTGAACTGCTTGATTCGTACAAATCCAAGGCAAGTGTGAACGAGCACATGCATAGACAACTAATCGAGGAATCTTCGAGTGAACGCAGCGTTTTATCCATAATCGAACAGCACGTCGTGCGCCGTGCGGAGTGGCACGAGTCCAAGCGGCGGTGGTCTGTGACGACTGCGCCAACAGAGGAGGCCAAATTGGAATTTGAGACGAAGATGTATGAACGACTACGCGATGAGGGTATTCAGCCGAATTCCATGGATACGTTTGACCAGGAGAAAACGGGTGTGTACGATGAAATATGGATCGCGTGCGGCGAAGTCGTTGACATCACGCGCGATCAGGCGCTTCGATCTCTGATTGCCACTTCGTCGGTGGAAATCGCCAGAGGATTACCGGCTCTGGTCGAAGAAACATTTGATTATGAACACGGCCCTGGAGGTGTCGCACCCGCAGGAGGTAAGGGCGGTTGCCGATGGCCAAATACATCTATGTACGTCATCGGCGCATACTCGGCGTTGACCATAGGACCTGGGGCTGATTACCCCGTCGGTCATCGAATCGCAGCAAAACAGATTGTGGACGCATTGAAGAAGCATCAAACCATGGTGCTCATGAGGAAGATTAATCCGTACAGGGAAAGTGCGCTGGCAAACATTTGTGGCTCTTCAATCGCGGGACCGTGTACACCAGAGTTATCATCCGAAAAACAAGTGAAGAGGCTTCCGGTGGAAAAAGCACGTCATGGCCTCATCGACGCTTCAAGCGTCGTCCCCAAGGACTTTGAACGAGTGGAATTGGACCGCTTCGACACTTGCGAAGAGGACATGACGTTGGATATTCGAATTCAGTTACCCGAACCGGTTAATGCGAATAACGTGCACGTAGTTTTCGATACCCAAGCGTTCGAGATGTGGGCCGTCGGCACTGGAAAGCGAGCGTTCCGATTCTTCGTCGCAAAGTTGTACAAAGATGTCATCGTCGAACGGTGTTCGTACCAAGTGTTCCCATCGAAAAATCGCGTCAAGATTACACTGCACAAGCGAAATAATCTCTACTGGCGTTTTCTCAGAGGATGAAAGTTGTTACAATTACATATGGCTCTGGAGGGGTGGAGTCTTAAACGGGCGAGCGCCAAATAGCAAACAACCACGATCGATCGTGGACCTAAGAATTGTGATGGAAAATCAGCATTCCAAACCCAATTCGTGTATCATAGCTCATCCTTGTGCGCAAGATACTGTTCTGTGTACTCTTTACGCGCGAGCTCAATCTTTCGAACTTCTTCGGGATTTTTCCACACGCATTTCTTCAACTGGTGACAGATCTCATAGTGCCGGTCTCGTCGCAACTTGTGATGCAGAAGATTTTGAATGTACGGGCGGCTCTTTAAAACGTCAAAGCACACTTGTTCGAGCTTCATCTTTTGACGCGGAATGCGATAAGGATGCGTCTTCAGCGCGCGTTGTATGAACATCTGTGTGTCTTGCTTTTGAAGACGCTTGGCTTCGGATTCTTCCACGCCGTCTTCGCTCTCCTTCTGCTCGTCCTCAACATTGGTTTCGCTCAAAGCCACGGGATCGAACCGTTCTTCGTCGCTGTTGATGACGTGGAACAGATCGTACCCCAACAGTCCAAGATCGATTGCCCAACGGTATTCGTTCAATGCGTTCATCGCTTTCTTTCCCATCACCGTACCTTCAAACTGCCCGTGCAATCGCAACTGGCTCACGGCTTGTAAACGCAACCAAGCAAACACCGCCGCTTGCCCGGTGACGTTATTGACGCCGTACTTCCGCCCGAGCGCGTTTCCGTCGCAAAACTCCTCCGGTTCCGTTGCCTCGTGCATGTACTCATATATCGATGTCCCCGTCACATCCTCCGGATCGTGATAGTGCGTCTCCACCATTCTGTCGTACGTCGCCTTCGTTTCGTTCAACACCGCCATGCACGCCCCGCACGTCAACCCGTGCATGTACATGGTTGATAAATCATCCGCAAAGATCTGCGTCCCTTCGAAATCTCGAGCGTACGTCGGTCCTTTCAGCGGTTCAGGCTTTGTTTTCAGCGTGTCCGTGAAATCTTCGCCGAACTTCACGCCTCGCGCGAACTCAACCGCCGCGAGCGCGAGGACGCACGCGAACGCGCGCGCGAACACCATGACAACTACCGTCGATCGTAATTCTCTCGTTCGTCCCTCAGCGATTCGCGCGTGCGTGTACTATTGTTATGTTCGCTCTCTTCCCGTCGCGCGCGCGCGATCTACCGTCGACGACGCGCGCGATCGTGAATGAAGGGCGCGAGTGTGGCGATGTCGTTTGGTGTTGTTGGTCCGTTTTGAAATTTCGCGAGCGCGAGCGGACGCGGACGCGGACGCGAGAGCGGACGCGATCGAAACAACGACGCGAACAACGTTAAAATATCTACTATACACCTGAAGAGGTCAAACAAGGTCAAAACGATGGGCCTTTGCGACGGGAAGGCGAATGGTTCTTCGCGTGTTTGGGAATGGCTTTGGTTTTGGCCGCTTTGTTTGCGTCGCCGGTCGACTTGCTCGCGCCGTTGGAGAGTTTCCCCGTCGTCTTGGCGCGTTTCGCGCTGCGCGAGGAGTCATCCAGGCGCGTTAAGCACCACTGGATGATTTCGTTGCAAATAATGTCCGACCCGGGCTTTTCGTGGCACAAATCGTGGAAGACGTTTTCGACCCATCGCAACGTGCGCGAGGCGGACGACGCTCGGTCCACCAACATTTGACTGCCCGAAGGATCCGTCATCGGGTCGTTCACGCCGTGGAAAGTTAGCACTGGCATGGTGATTTTTTCGAGCACTCCAGGCTTCTTCAACTTAAGCGTCCCTAGATAGCTCTCCGCGGCGACTCTAGCTCGCGTACGCTTCTTGCCCGACGGCCACGTGAGCGCGTCTTGCTCCACCTCGCGCTGCGTCAATGGAAACAGCGCGTTCGATTCCGTCTTTGCGATCGGAAGCGTGGGAAACAGCATCGAAATCAGGCTGAGTAACGGTAACAACACGCGATTGATCCCTTTCTTACTCAATCGATCCAAACTTAACATAGGCGCCAGCGCGACGAGTCCGTCGGCGATGCGCGGATAATCCAACGCCGCGCGCGTCGCCACGAACCCGCCTAAGCTCGTACCAACCATGAACACGTGTACCTCAGCCCCGCCCTTAGCGCGATATTCGCTTTTAATGAGCTCAACGAACTTCGCGTAATCCCTCACCAGGTCGTCGATCCGATTAAAGTAGCACCGTTTCCCCGAGCGCGCGCTGTCGCTCCGTCCGTGGCCTTGATGGTCCAAGCAATACAAACTTAAGTTCGCGTCGTTCATCTTCTGCGGCCACGACCCGTCGTAGTGCGCCCGCGCTGTTCCTAGTGGCATCGATGTGAGCATTTCGAACGACCCGTACACGCCCAAGCCATGGGCAAAGACGACGACGGCGCGAGGCGCTGGAACTTCCCACGAGTACCATCTTATTTTAAGATTTCTGTCGTTAGTGAAATCGCCGGTGCGCGTGATGCGCGTCGAACTCGCGCGAAGCTCTTGTTCCCATTTATTTTTCGGGTAAGCGGTGAGCATGGAAGGCGGCGCAACGCCGCGCGTCAAGGTATGCAGTGAGTAGGCGAAGAGACAAAGGGAATATTCACGTGAGCGATGCGACGACGAGTATACATTTGCGTTTGGTTCTTATTGATGAGACAGCCTAGAGTAGCGCCTCACCGACGGCCGTCCATCGTCTGGCGTGTAAAGACGGACGAGGAATCGTGGAGGGCGAGAGCACCGCGCCCTCGACGGTGGCGAGAGCTCGAGCTAACGATGATATCCAGGAGCCTTCCGACGTCGTCGGGACGTACGTGGTTGGAAGAGCTTTGGGCTCGACCACGTCTTGCGAGTTCGTGACGACGGCATCGATCACGGATTTATCCACGGATTGCGGTGCGAAATCATCAGGCGCAAAACGCGAGATGATACCTGCGAGCTCGGTGGCGCTGATTTTGCCACTCACAATGTCGTTTCTGAGCTTGGCATCCATAAGTGCGTCTTTCGGGATCATGCAGACGTCCGCCGTGGCGCGAAGTTTGGGAAGGAGCGCGTCTGCGCTTTTCCCCAAACCGAATCTCATCGCTGCATTCGCTAAAGGTGAGATGGCGCGCTTCAATTCGGCTCCAGCTGAGAACGTTAAAACGCCGCCGCCCGGAATTTTCGATTTGACGTCGCCGTCGACTGCTCCAGAGATCAAGAAATCTAGCACGCACTTATCAAACTTCAGCAGCAGGTCAATTAGCATGCCATTCTGAAGTTGTCTGATCAGCGGTTTTGCGGAGCGTCCATCGTCTTTCGCGTTCTCGACGGCGTCGACGCCGAGACGCGCCTTGGCGAATTGAAACATATTCGCCCAAGCGCGCCCGATTCGTTCACCGTCACTGTTTAACGCCGTCGCAACGAGCTCGAGTGTGGCACTCTTTGGCACCAAAAATGCGCTGAACGTCTGCGCCCAGAGCGTATCGAATGCGGCGTTCCGAGCGGCAACTTCAAGACCGAGAACGCTCTCCAGGTCCATGTCATCGACCACACCGTCCATAGGCGCCAGGCACACGCGAAGAGCCACGAGTTGGGCACAAATGAAGGTCAATCGCGACGAACTCACGCCCTTAGCACCGTCAATTGCGACTTGGAACGCGTCGATTATGCGGCTGAGCTCGTGTTGTGCCCCTATCGGTCCATTGGCGAGTCGCACTGCTGCCAAGCGCTCCTGGAGTCCAAGCGCGGGCATGAAGCTTGTACTCTCGGGCGCTCCATGGATAAGCAAGTTGCAAATCGACAAGCTCACCAATTCGTCGTCTAAATCTCTTCTGGACTTCGTCCTCATCACAGATTCTGCAAACCTCGTTCCGGGCGCTGTAGGCGTGTAAAATGATTCGTTGTCGGAGTTCGAATTCGACGGCGAATGGCGAGCTGGCGTCGTCGGCTCCTTGTCGACGAATAAGACCTTGGACGCTCCAGGTGAAAGTGTCGGCTCGGGATCTGAAAACAACAACTGGGACGCGCCGGGAGAAACCTCAGCAACATCACTAAATTCGTCATCAATCTTCATGGCTACCTTGGCGGCGTCGCATTCCGCGAGTTGAATCTCGCGCTCTTCAGCTTCGTTCTGATTGAGCACAAGATCGCGTTCAGACTCCAATCCATCGAATCGCACAGCTTCCTCTCGCGAATCAGTCTCGGCTGCGCATCGTCGCTGTTCTGCGGCTACTGAGTCCGCCTCTTCGGCACAGCGTCGTTCGTCTTCGAACCGAGCGGCCTCTAGAGCGACGCTATGAGCCTCCTGCGAGGCGGCGAGCGCTGCAGCTTCTTCGATTCGGAGACACTCCTCGTTCAACCACTCAGCCTTGAGCGCTTCTTCGGCGATTCTACGAGCTTCTTCGGCGGCAGCGAGTGCAGCGGCCTCTTCAGCGCGCCGACGCTCCTCCTCGAGTTGCTTAGCCTTGAGCTGCTTTTCCTCGGCGGCTCTACGAGCTTCTTCGGCGGCAGCGAGTGCGGCGGCCTCTTCAGCGCGCCGACGCTCCTCCTCGAGCTGCTTAGCCTTGAGCTGCTTTTCCTCGGCGATTCTACGAGCTTCTTCTGCGGCAGCGAGTGCAGCGGCCTCTTCAGCGCGCCGACGCTCCTCTTCGAGTAGCTTAGCCTTGAGCTGCTTTTCCTCGGCGATTCTACGAGCTTCTTCGGCGGCAGCGAGTGCAGCGGCCTCTTCAGCGCGCCGACGCTCCTCTTCGAGTAGCTTAGCCTTGAGCTGCTTTTCCTCGGCGATTCTACGAGCTTCTTCGGCGGCAGCGAGTGCAGCGGCCTCTTCAG
>Ga0222712_10000936_pt1 | contig 37361 bp, 42 predicted proteins | sample C33_657DmetaG_FD_165043 | JGI IMG/M metagenome (GOLD analysis project Ga0222712, IMG submission 165043) | Estuarine water microbial communities from San Francisco Bay, California, United States - C33_657D | ecosystem: Environmental > Aquatic > Marine > Unclassified | place: USA: California... | reverse complement strand
GTAAAGAGCATCTCCTGAAAGTGATGTATCACCATTAAGGATTACATCTTCGATGTCATTTCCTGCCTGTGTTGCCATCAAACGTGCAATATGATCTTCTAGATCTGCACCCTCGATGTTGTCTTCTAGAGACTCTGTTGAAAGCTCCCAGTCCATGCGAAGCTTCTTTGTTGTAAGAGAGATCTTTGAGAAAGTTACTGGTGAATTAGCTCCAGTGTTGTCTGCCTCGGTTGCAAGCTTCATAAGCTTCTCGCCAACGGACATACGGTCAATCTCGGCTGTGTCTGACTTCATACGTACTGTACGTGCGACCTTACCGATTACGGTTGCGTCGAACATATAGTCAAGGAAGCGAGCTGATTGTTCTGGGTTAAGAAGACCACCGTTGCCATTTTCAGACGCTGTGTGTACTCCTGCTCCACCAGTTGTTGAACCGAATCCAGTTGATACCTGAGTACCAGCTGCAACGGCCTTTTCTAATGTTTCATTGCTCATTGTTTTATACCTACCTTAGTTAAATATTTCGTTTACGGAACCGAGGAAAGAACCGTTCCATTTAGATTTTTTGATTGTTACTTCCTCTGATCGGCCAAGATCAGAAGACTTCTTAATTGCAGTCTCGGATTCTACTGCATCGACACGCTTTTGTACACCATCAATCGTGTTCTTGATATCATTTACAGCGCTTGAAAGCACTGCGTGTTGTTCTGCCAACTCTGAAATTCTGGTATCTACGCTCTTGCTAAAGGTTTCAACAGTCTCTTTGATTGCTGTTACCTGTGTAGCATTTGCCTCAGATGCTTTGTTTAGAGTTTCTGAGAAAAAGCCTTTTAGATCGCCTAACATCTTTGCAAAATCAGGTTCATCAACCTTATCTTCTGATACTTCGGCTGCTTTTTCCAGAGTTTCGGCAGAAGGGTCTTGTGCTACTGCATCTTCAGTAGAAACTTCAACTGCTGCTTCATCTGCAACTACTTCTGTTTCTTCAACTGCTGCTTCTGTTGCTGCGGCTTCGGCTGGAACTTCAACAGCTACATCTTCTGTAACTACTTCTGTGTCTTTGCCTACATTAAGTTTTTCCACTTCATTACCTCCTTCTGCGTTTGCCTGTTTTGCATTTTTTTGTGTTTCAGGCAACGTAAATCTTGAATGCTTATATGCATCAAGAATCTTATCTATCTCTTTTGATTTATTAACATCTGAACTTTCTACCCAGCCTATTAGTGTTGCTGGTCTACCAGATACTGGCGAGTCATATGTCTTCTCTGTTGAGATAAAAACAGAGTCACTGTCTTCACAGTAAAATATGTTTTCGGTTACTACACCTACTGCAATACCCTTAAACATTAATTCTCCATTTACTTTCTGTACGGAAAGTATGTTGCACAATTCATTTGCTGGTGAATCAACAATTGAAAGCTCAATCAATTCGTAGTTCTTAATAAATCTTACAGTTTTACCATTTGCCTTGTTGACTTCGTTATCTGACTCAAGAATCTTTCCGCCAATTGAGAATCCCGATAGGGTTCCGTCTAAAACCTTTTCCCAGGTATCTTGGGCACCCTTTGAAATGTACGCATCAACATACACTCCGTTATAAAATTCTTTTGCCTTTGGATCGTAGAAAGTTTCTGGCTTAAAGGAAACCATTTTACCAACTGCGTTGGATCCATGCATCTCACGAATATTTCCACGGAAATTTTCAAATGCTTTTAGACTTGACTCTGCTGTTACAACATCGCCTGTTTGATCAATGTTATCTAGTGTAGCAAATCCAGAGACAGTTCTTTTTTCACGGTTAACCTTAGTAAAAGGTACCGACAAATTAATGACGTTTCCATCACTGGTCCATAAAGACTTTTCAATGTTCATATGCTTAATTTTATAGTGTTATATACTATAAAGCAAATAACAGTTGAGTAGACTTAGTCAACCTGTCTTCCGTCGCCTTTAGCATTTCTGCCTTCCCCTGAATTATCTGGGGCACTTGCCTGTCTATCCTGAGATCTTTGTCTCGTATTTCCAGCCTGACTTCTTTCTTCGGCTGCCTGCTGAGGCTTTAATTCTACGACTGTATCTCCGCCATCAATTGGAATCATACCTTTCCTAATTCTAACTTCATTAGGGGTAATTACCTGCATTCTTAAATATCTCTCATCAATCTTAGACTGGGTATCTTCATCAGTCAATGTCAACTCATTGAATTTAAGGGTGAGGGCATCTGTTTTTTCATCAAATATTGCATTAATTTTTTTCTCAAGTATCATTTGGGCTGGTCGGCAAACCTGCTCTTTAAATGTTTTATCTGCATCACGAGCAACCGCTAAATTAACTCCCTCTGGTGTTCCAATTTTATTAATTGGGACACGGTGGGCTAACAGAATTTCATCTCTATTTGATTTACGATATTTCTCAAATGAGCCTTCTTGATTTCCAGCCTCAATTGGCTCCATTTTAAATTCAACTTTTGAGTCTGGGCTATCTGCTGGAAGTGGGACATAAAGAGATCTATGATTTTTTCCTTTTAATCCAACCTGGAAGAACTCAAGCAATTTACGCTCTGACTCTGGAGAAAGCTTTGCTCCCTTTACTGTAATAATATATCTTGGGACCGCTTTGTTTTCAAAGTAATCTAGGTTATATCTTCCAGACAACTCGTTTCCAGCTAGGGCTACCTGTGCAGCAATAATGTCTGGGATACCATAATAGTTATTCATAGGAGTATATTTCTTTAAATGAATAATTTCGTTTGGACGGTCTTCTTGTCCAGCAATTGGATTCTCTGTTTCGTTATCTCCAAAATTATTAAAGAATACTGCCTTACCATAAAGTAATTGAACAAAGCCATCTCTTAGTCTGCGAACACGCATTGTCTTTGCTGGTATATGTCCAAGATACCCGATGTTTCCGCCTGTTGTTCTGCCGATCTCTATATAACCATTACCTGTGGCCTCTAAATCAGTGTATACTTTAATAAGAGTTTGTGTAAATGTATCTTCATCATTTGTTGTGTCTAGCCATGCGTGTAGATCTTGACGTAGCTTGTTTAGCTTTCTACGTGCTCTTTCTAATTGCTTTTCATCTGTAATAGAATCAAAAGCATCGTTAGTCTTTTTTGTTTCAATAAAATCATACCCTAGACCTACAATATTAGCAACCTTTGCATTAATTGCTGCATAATTATATGTAGAAATTTCATAAACCTTAGAAAGATATTCTTGATTATATGGTGGCTCAATAAGGTCAAACATAGCGTATCCGCTAATTGCTTGTGCAAGTAGGTTTTGCTGTGTGCCAGTTTCTTCTATACCAGTAAATGACTTAGAAAATTCTCTATTAATTCTGCGCTTAAATGCGGATCCTAGCCCTCTTACCTTTTTTAACTCTTCTAGCCCCATTGAAAATGGGTCGTTGCTTTTTTCGTCTTTCTTAAAAGAAAACCAATCAGCAGTATTTGATATATCAATAATGTTTTGTGAACTATCTTCACCTAAGAATTCTACTGTCATTTTAGACCACCTATTTTTTTCATTTCGTCTTTGTAGTTACCAATATCATAAGGATCTGGTATTAGTCCCCATTCGAGTCTTTGTTTTTGATGCTCGAATTCTTCGTCATCAATTTTTCTTCTTGCTGAAAGAAATTTAGGCCCGCCCTCATATATACCATATGAGCGAACTTCTCTAGCCAAAGCATCGATGTTGGATCTATTACCTTTTTTGGACGTGACCGAAAGAAAATTTCCATCGTCATCTCCGATCCATCTGCCGTCTGGCATTTCCCAGACATAGATTCCTAGGCTCGATTCTTCTTCTAGAATCCTAGTTTTAGTTCTATTAATATCCATAGACATAAATCATACCATTATTCTCTGTTAAAGTCCAGAGTAGGTACTCTGGGTGGACAAATTTAAAGACTTACTGACTCTGGCTCTACCACTGTTATAAAGAAAGGAGTAGAATCTTCACCTAAGTTGGACTCTGAAATTCCAAAAGATGTGTCATCAATTTCATTTACGATATTCCCAGTATATAATAGATAGTGGTTTAATATATTATTTACAGATAGGCTGGCCTCATATACGGCCAAATTATTATACATATGGCCTAAGCCAGACTTGGTGTCATCTTGATTTTGATTAAACTTAATATTTGTATCCGCCGAAGTAAAATTGATCACAATGTGATGAGGTGTATCTACAACCAAAAACTCCCAAACATTTGTGGCAGATGTCCAATTTATACCATTTACGTAAATTGATGCTATTCCTGATTTTGTTATTAGCCCCGCATTGTCCCACTCATATTTACTTGATGTGCCACTTACTAGAACATTCTCGTCATACTGGGGAGTAAATATAACTTCTACAGTTGAAACCGCTGGAATATTATTTAAAGAAAATCCATGTCCATCATACATGACCAGCCCATTATTTTTATTATATGAAAGAGTCTTGCTATTCACCTTTGGCAAAGCATAGTCATAGATTGACGATACATAATATCCTGAGTTATCGCTATAGAAGTTTTTTGAGCTGTAGAATCCTATGTCTAGCGATTTTAAAATGGGCAAGTATCTTGTAGTATCACTTGAAGATAGGGTTACCCTTAAATACAGTATGTCTGAAAACTGATTATCATTTTTATTAAAATAAGGCAGTGGGCTTCCATTTGTACATTCCTGCCAGGAAATATTATCTATGCTTGCCTCTACCAAAATACCTTTTACATCATTTTCCCAGTGTATCTGTGATGTAGTAATTCCTAAATAGTCTGGAACAATAAAATGATCTGTAAATGAAAATGAAGCTGATCCTGATGTTTCTGTTTCTGGGATATATATGTAAGATTGGTCATCTGATATAGATAATCCGTCTACTACCAATTCACTCCATGATTTAGAGACTGGGTAGCTATAGGCAAATTTACGCTGAAGAGATTCTGTGTTCATGGTAAACAAATAACCGTTATCTACAGAAACAATTTGAGAAACATTAACTTCTCTTGTTCCTTCATTATAATGATTTAAAATTTGAGAACTTGATAAAGCATATCTATAAAACCCTACTGAATCTATTACTAGCCTTCCAGTTGAGGGACCGCTTTTAAATGTTACAGATTCATTTAAAAATCTATAGTTGTCTATGGAAGTTGTATCTACCAATAAACCGTTTACATATAGCGATAATATATTGCTTTGAAATATTCCAACAACATGAATTGCTTGAGAATTAGATACTGTATATTCAGCCTTATTAGATCCTACCCTAAAAACAATGTTTCCATTTTCATAAAAGATACCAGTATTTATATTTGTATCCCCAACAATTGTTGAAGTAACATTATAGCCTGGAAGCGCACACCAAGCTTCTATAGAAAATGGATTATCTTTATAATACTTAGTTGCTATTCCTTTTGGGGAGTATGTTACTGTTGTTGCACTTAATATTTCAGTTCCTCTAATCCCACCAGAAACTAAAGGCATAATTTCTTTTGATGAAGCAAATGAGGCTGATCCATTATTTAAGCTACCAGAATAATCGTAAACGTCAATGCCAGTAATCTCACCGTAGGTAAGTCCACTGTCTTTTAATTCTTGATAGGTATCAAATTGAGATAAAATCTGGCTATACCCTTCAATAGAACCAGACTCAACTTCATCTAATAAATAAAATGAGTTTGGAAAGTCGTTTAAGACTGTATTTTTATATGACATTCCATCCTCCTATTTTTATTAAAGTGCTGCTATTTGTGTTTGCTTTTCAGCAATAAGTGATTCAAGCTTTGATACTGAATCTGCATTTGGTTCTGTTTTTGCATTTTCTGCAATTAACTGAACTTCTAAAGAGTACATTTGATACTCAAGGTTTCTTACTTCTGCATCAACAATTGCTGCTTTTTCATCATTTGTTAGCTTTGTATATGTTGCCATTTTATTCTCCTTTTTTATAATTCAGCCAGTAGCTGACTGTAGGTATTTTTTTCAGATATTAAGTTATCTAAAATTTCTTGATTAGAAGGCTTGCCCTCTAAAACCTCATCTTTATATGGACTTATCCAATCAATTAAATTGGATACCTCATTAATTTTACCATTTAAAATTCTTATCTTATCTTGTGTATTTATCATATTATGCCCACGATGTTGACTGCGCTGTTGAAGTTCCTGCAGAGTTTGATGCAGTAACGCTTACCCATCTTGCCCAAGAATAGGTAGAGCTATTTCTAGTAACTGTTTGAGTTCCACCAGATCCTGCTGTCCAAGTTCCACTTCCAGTACTTGAAGCTAGAACCGATCCTCCATTTGAATTAGAAAATTGAATGCCCCAATCATATGAAGTAGGAACAGATCCACCAGTGTGTGTCATACTAAGAGTCCAGGTCGAGGTTCCGCTAACAGATGCATATGAATTTGAAACGCTTATTGTTGGTTTTGTTACTGTAACTGGATTTGTTGCTGGGCCAAGTTCTCCTGATGCTACTTCAGAACTTGTTCCTGCAGAGTTTGATGCAGTTGCAAATGCTTTAAAATAATATCCTGCATCACTAGCAGCTACGGTATAGCTTGTTGAAGTTGAGTAGCTTGATGCCACTGTAGTTTCATAAGAAGCTACATTTTGTGTTCCTCTTGTTATTTTAATAAAATATGAAGTTGGAGATCCAGACCATCCGCTTGTAGATGCGGATAGTGTACTTCCTGTTGAAACTCCTCCAGAAAGAGATGCGGATCCTCCCGAAGGAATAACAACAGGTTGTGCTAATGGTCCACCTTCAGTTCCAGCTGTATACCCAGATGTACCTCCAGAATTTGTTGCTGATGCAAAAGATCTATAATAATATCTACTTGATCCATCATAGTCCGATGCTGGAATTGTATATGTTGATGATGTTGTATTTCCTGGAGCGGCAACTAAAGTTTCGCTCATAACTACTCCTGGAGTTCCCCTATATAGTCTTAAATCATATGAAGTTGGACTATTGCTCCATGATCCAACTCCGTATGTCAATGTTTGTCCTGCAACATATCCGCCTGTTGGAGAAAGTGTAGGGGCAGAAGTATTAACAGGTATTGGATTTGATAATGTTATTGTAGAGCTTGTTGTATATGCAGAATATTTTGTTGTTGCAGCTACAGCAGTTCCATACTGTATTCCATAACCCTGATTATTTGTTGATCTTGGGTATACAGAAAAAGTTCTTGCATTTTCATCTGGAGCTGTATAAATATAATAATTGTTAGTTCCTGTGTTGGTATAGAAAGATCCATTTATATATAAATCATATGAAATAGCTCCTACAGAAGATCCCCAATTTATATAAAGTTGTTTATTTGTATTAACTCCTCTAATTGAAACGCTTGCACTGCCTGCAGTTCCTGTTCCAGAGAATGTTTTTGCAGCTGAATTTACTGATGGGGTTCCTGCAGTTCCTCCGCCGATAGCTTCAAAATAAGTAGAAACAGAATCAATTGTAGTCCAACTTCCAGAATACGAAAGCCCTGTATTGCTAATAGAAACTGAGCTTGGTGCGTTGGGTGTTGACGTATAATCAGTTACACTAATTGATGTGACTTGCGGAAGCATTGTAACTCCAGTAGTAGCTGAAGAAGGGGTATTGCCTCTAAAATTAGTTGCTGTTACTCTACAACCTATTATTTTTTCTACATCATCGTAACCTGTTGTGTATGTACTACTTGTTGCGCCAGATATATCGGATCCCGATCTTGTCCATTGATAAGAATAAGATGTTGGATTATATGCATCATTTGAATTCCACGATCCTACTGATACAGCATATACACAGCCAATTCTTCCTGCTATCCCGCTTGAAGTGCTAATTGATGGTGCTGCAGTATTTGATGGATACTCTGGATAATTTATTACCCAAGATGATCCGTTAAAAATCCATGCTTGTTTTGCGGTAGCCCATGAAGAACCATTATATATTTTTAATGATTTTTGTGTTTGCCAGGTTGTTCCGTCATATGCTTTTATAGTCATATGCTATCCTAGTAGAAAATATATAAGTCGCCAGCTGCAGTGCCAGTTGGAGGCGTTCCAGTTGTATTATAAAATATCTTATTTGAATTTGCCGTGTTAGTTCCATTTGAATATGCTGTTGTTGCAACGCTTACGCTTCCGCCTAATGCTACTGCAGATCCATTAATTGTAATTGATGAATTTGTAAGTTTATTATTTTCAATAGACCCAGCCAACATTGCATTTGTAATTGATCCATTTGCTGGTGTGGTTGTTACGGTTTCCCACACTGGAGAAGATCCATCTGTACTTAAAAATTTTCCAGCGTTATTTAGTTGTGATGGAAAACTTGCACCATCTGCTCCAGGAACTCCTTGAATACCTTGAATACCTTGAATACCCTGTGCGCCCTGTGGTCCTTGAGGTCCCGTTAATCCTGTATCACCCTTAACTCCTTGAATTCCTTGTGTTCCTTGAGGTCCAGTTGCACCTGTGGCACCTTGAAGACCTTGCGGACCTTGTGGGCCAACAATTTGACCAGCTGAAGTCCAGGAAGATCCTCCCCATATATAAAGGTCGCCGTCTGCGTCTACAATCCTTGCATCATTAGCACTATTACCTGTTAAAGGTAAAGCACCTACTGTTGCTACTGATGACTTAACATTAATAGATGTTCCTTGTGGTCCCTGAATACCTTGAGGTCCCTGTGGTCCAACTTCTCCCTGTGGTCCCTGCTCTCCAGTTGTAATTCTTTGTAGAGTCCAGGCAGTTCCATCCCAAATCCATGTGTTTCCTCCAGCGGTGAATGACTGATTCAACGATGGACTATTTGGAAAATCTATTGCCATAATATCTCCTATATCCCTGCAATTGCTCTAGCTTCTGCATCAGTTAAACCTAAAGATTTTAACTTATCTAAAGCTGAAACTTTAACTGGGTCAAGACCAACTTCTGTAGAGTCTATTTCTACAGTAGCAGATAATTCATTTTCTCTTTGCTGAAGTTCTTCTTCAGTATATTCTCTAAAAACAATTTCTTGAGTTTCTAAATTTAATTCATTGACTTGTGACATTATAGCATACCCCATAGTCTCCAAGTTCCGCCACCCCATGTGCCAGAACCAGTACTTATATTTATAGAATTTATAACAGATGATGCGTTGTAGGATCCGCCCACTACTTCAAACTGATCATAAACAATACTAGATGTTACGTTATTTGCAAGAATTCCAGTATGTGATAATATAACACCTTTGCTTGTAGTGTTATTAGCATTTGTTACACGTAAAAATCCAGATCCATATGTATGTCCATTAAAGTATGTTAAAAATGTTGGAATACACAATGTGGTAGTTACTGAAAGACCATTATAGGCAGTTCCGCCATAAGTTCTACTTATTTGAAAATCATAATCTGAAAAATTAGTACTATTATTTAATTTAAATAATGGACTTGCAGATGTTGTAGAATATACTCCACTAAATGTTAAAAATAATTCTTTATATGTTCCATTCAATCCAGAAAATGATACTGTAGATCCTCCTGTAGATTGCACCATACCTATATAGGTCCAGATTCCGCCGCTTGTGCCTGCTGGGCCTTGAGGACCAATTTCTCCCTGTATTCCCTGTATTCCTTGAATACCTTGTGATCCTTGGGGACCAGTTGCACCTGTATCACCTGTGTCGCCTTTTAATCCTTGTGGACCCTGTGGGCCTGTTGCGCCTGTAGCGCCTGTAGCGCCTGTAGGACCCGTGTCGCCCGTAGCGCCTTGTGGACCCTGTGGGCCTTGAGGACCAACAATTTGTCCAGCCGATGTCCAAGATGAGCCATCCCAAATATAAAGATCTCCATCAGATTCTACAATTCTTGCATCATTAGCAATGTTACCACTTGTTGGAAGAGCAGCAACTGTTAATACAGATGCTTTAAGATTAATAGAAACTCCTTGAGGTCCTTGAATTCCTTGAGGACCTTGGGGTCCTGTTGCACCCTGTGGACCAGATAAAGATGATCCTGTTTCTACCCAAAATGAATCATAATATGTATAACTTTTACCATTTTCTGAATTAAACCACGCCTGCCCATTTATTGGATTTAATGGTGGGGTTGCTGATGTTATAGAAAAGGTTGCTTGTGTTCCTTGAGGACCTTGTGGGCCTATATCTCCTTGCGGGCCAACTGGACCTTGTGCGCCAGTAGAACCTGTTGATCCTTGAATACCCTGTGGGCCTTGAGGACCTATAGGACCTGTCTCTCCTTGAATACCCTGTGAGCCTTGAGGACCTGTCTCTCCTTGTAAACCTTGTGTTCCTTGGGGACCTGTAGCTCCAGCGGGTCCTTGAATTGGGCCTGAATTATCCCAGGTATCTGTTATATCATTCCATAAATACAAATTACCTTGAATTAAATATCCGTCACCAACTAATCCAGTGGGGTGTGCAGATTGTAATGCTGACAGTGTAGGATATGTTCCAAGTATGTCTACTCCAGTACCTGCTGGGCCTTGATCGCCTGTGTCACCTGTGTCGCCTTTTAATCCTTGTGGACCTGTAGGGCCTGTTGCGCCTGTAGCACCTGTCTCTCCTTGTAAACCTTGTGGTCCTTGAGGTCCCTGTGGGCCTGTAGGGCCTGCAACTGTGCTAGCCTGTCCTTGAGGTCCCTGTGGACCTACTGCGCCTGCTGGTCCCTGTGGACCTGTAGCACCTGTTGCGCCTGTAGCGCCTGTAGCGCCAGTCTCTCCTTGTGGTCCTTGAGGTCCTGGATTATTTGTTAAATAGTTATCTATGTCTGTAGCTAAATAGCCAAGGTCTCTAGGGACATCTGGCGACATGTCTAATGTCGGATATCTGAAACTTTTAGGTGTTACATTTCCTGGCATTTTTAAATTATACCACTCTCAGGGTTATAAGCCTTTTAACGCTTATTGTTTGAGCCTTTCATTGCTTAGTTTTTTAAACTACTTCAACCCCAGAGACCATTATGCTTACTCCACCAGTGACATTTGCAGATGCCCAAATAGACTCTCCAGCATTAACAATCAATGTAGTTTCTGTGGACTTTGTTGTATTTTCTGCAAGTAAGACATCTCCAAAAATTCTATTTGCTAAACCTGGAGTCTGTCCGAGTGGAACTAAATAAAGGCTAAATGCAATAGGGCCATTAAATGTATTTGCAGTAAATATGGTTTTAACAATTGCCTTATTAGTAAATGTCTTAAGGTTTGAATTTGTTGTTGTTAGAAGGACTGGCCCAATAAATCTTGATGGATTATATGCCATTGTATCTCCTAGCTAATTGCCCATTTAGAAATAAGATCTCTTTCGATTGAGATATATTCATTTACAGTAAGGGCTCTGTTATAAATTAATAATTCTCCTAGCTTAAATGCTCCAAATGTTGCGGAGTATCTTCCTATTACTTGTCCTGTCATGTTTGTGAGTCCGCCTGAAGATGCGCCGACTGCTACGTCAGTTCCATTTCTTCTAACTCTTCTTGAGTTGTCAGAGTTATTATAAACAAGTGTATAAATTTCTGGTGTTCCAACTACGCCAATTGGTACAATTGCGTTTTGATCATCATTTCCAAAACCAAACTTAAATGTATTAGATGAAACGTATCCTGCAATTAAATTGTTTCTAGTTCCTGAAGCTGTTCCGCCGAGTACGTATGTATTATTATTTGCTGGCTTTGAAGCAACATAAATAATTGTAAAAGATGATGAAGCGATCCAAGGTAGTGTTTGATCTGAAAATGGCAAGAAGTCATCTGATCCGTCAAAGTTTACAGCAGGAAGACCTGCAATTCCTGTTGCTTGAAATGTTGGTTGAGCTGTTGCTGTAGCCTGAACACAATGTCTATTTAATCCAGACTTATCTTTCCATTCAGAAACCTTGTTCAAACCGTCCCTTGTAATAGTTCCTGGAAGAGCAGCATCTAACCATATCTGTAATCCTGTGGTTGTAAATCTATTTCGTCTAAAAATAATATTATTACTAAGCAAGGGGATCTTCCTCCATTATTTTTTCTAATTCTACTGCTGGTCTTTTAGGCCATGTAATCTCGGATACATCCTTGCTATTCTTAAAAGAAGAAATCTTCTTTCTATATTCTTTCCATTCAGCAAGTGAATTCTTATCCATATCTGGATCTTTTTCGACCCATGCTGTAGATATTAATTCAAAGCTTATGTGAGCATTTACGTTTTCTGTTTTTTCTTCATCTGACATACTCTGTACTTCTAAAGTGTATACTTTATTATCCTTGATAAAAGGATCACAAGGAACTACTTTTTCTTGAAAGTCATCAAACTCAGGTATTGCTACTTCTAATAACCCGTTTTCTTTTGCAAACTTTTTCTCATCTATTGATTGAGGAATAGATACATTTGGGAAAAGTTGAGATAGTGCGCCGACAGCGACTACTTTTTTGTCTTCTACTATGGCGTACATATTGTCTCCTTTAAACGTTTATATCAGCGAATGCGTATGCACCGAATATTGTTGTGCCACCGTCTCTTGTCATAAAGTTAAGAACGGTTGTATTTGTAGATAGAAGTGGTGCTACGTTTGCAGCTCCTCCACCATCCCACTTAATTGCTGCTGGCCAAGTAACTGTGTAGCTACCGCCAGATTTAATTTCTAGTTGCCAAAATTGTGCCTTTGGCTCTGTTCCAACTGCTGGAATATTGCTAAATGCTACTGTGCAGTTTCCGCCAGCTACCATCTTAAATACATTTGCTAGAGCAACATTGCATGTTGCAACTCCAGATGCTGCAATAGTTCCAAGGTCTAGCTGTGCTGAGGGCACATTTAGATAAGGACGTGCTTGACCATTAAGTGGTGCTTGAAGATATGTGTATGTCCAAAGACCTGGTGTTACCTGTTGAGGTACGCTTGTTATTGGCATTTTATTCCTCCTCTGGAAGATGCAGAGCTGGTAAAGACTCTGGTCTTAGCCCCTTAGTTTCAGACTCATCTTCGTCCCATGCTGCTTGAGCTTCGGCCACTTTAGCAGATGCCTCTTCATAGTCTATTTCCATGATTTCACGATCTGTTTTGCCTGGATATTTGTCTACACAAACTCCGTCAACAAGGCTGAATCTATGAAGCAGTTGTGAATCAACAACTTCATGCTCTCCATCTACATCGATTGCGGGAACCTGTGCTATTCCACAAAACTTTATTTTCATTTTTTTTCTCCTTTTCCTTACGGGTTTGACCAATGTGGCATATTTACTATATGTGCATATTGGGTAGTGTTTGAGTGTGTATCAAATTGATAATGTGAAACAACGTTGAATGGCTGTAAGTCTCCATTATAAGACAATGTTGTTCCATCTGTTCTTCTAAAGTTTCTTCCAGCAGATCCTGGGTCAACGATATAAAGGTATGGTCCAGGGCCATCTCCATTTTGAGCAGAATATAGCGAAATAAACTTATCTTCTTTAAACGGAACAATGGCACACCCATTAGATGTATCTGCTGCTCTAAAGTAGAACAATTTTGTTGGATCATAAGTATTAACTGTATGACAATTTATGCCGCATGCATAATAGTAGTATGGAGAATAAATTGCTACCCATTCATTATTCCATGTTATTTCATGCTTTTGTCCATACCAGGATTCGCTTTGATCAATACCATATGATGTGGTATTTCCTAAGTTAACTTCGCTATCTGTAAAGGTTCCAATTCCTGACTGTCCTGCAGATCCCTGGGATGTTGGAGTAAAGTAACCATATCTTTGTGCATAACCGTCATGATTAAATCTACCAAATCCAACAATTCCGTTATCTCCCATTACAATTTTCATATGGTAAGAAGGCTCTGCTCTAGTTGAACCAGCTTGCGACCAAACGAAATCATAAAAAGCATAGTTTTTATTGGTACTTAGTTGATTTCCTGTTGATGGGCCTGCTGTTTTTGCTTGTGATAAAAATTTATGAAGATTTCCTGGTTTATGGGAAAAATCATTTAAACTGAGATCTGTGTTTCTCCATACGTGCAAACGAATATTATTTGATGTATCAGACTCTACTACTGCAAGCATTTTCGTTCTATCGTTATAAGATGACATTCCACGATTTGTGCGTCCCGCCCAATTTGCGTAGGTTGCTGAGTTTAAAGAAACTCTATCGTAATACCCATAAGCTGAACCTCTAGGCCGAATATTAAACTCTGCATCGTTAGAGTAGTGACTTACACGCTGTCTTACACCTGTTGCGCCAATTATTGTTCCACATCTATTTAGGTACTGATTCATTTGGTCTGCTCTATTAAACCAGGTTCCAGCAAATCCGCCGTGCATGTTTGGTCTATATAAAACGTGTCCATCAGCTGAACCCCATACTGTAGATCCTCCAAAGCCAGTTGTAACTGTGCTTGAGCCAAAATTACCATTTGTGTATGTATAGCCTCTAAAATCTTCATACCAGTTAGGCATGTTATTTAGATCTGGATCTTGATAGCCTCCAAACCATCCTGGCATTGCATTAGTAGAAATATTTTGAAAGTCAGAGTTAACGATATGAAATCCTGCTTGTGCATTATTCTGATTTGTCCAAATAGCAAATGTTGGGTAAGGTGAAGGTTCATTATTATTTCTTGATATAACTGGTGAAGCAAACTTTCCAGCAAGCGGTGCTAGATTGTTAGCAATTGCAGTATTTGTTGAGGCAACTGCAGTATTATTTGCAGACACAATCGGTGTTATAATATCACTAATAGATTTTTCTAAACCTGGAACAATTATTTGCGAAGTTGTTGTTTCTGTGTTGTTTGGCATTTTTTCTCCTTAGACCGTTGTCCAGTGTGGCATTGTTGAAATATGTGGATACTGTGTTGTATTAGACATTGTATCAAATTGATAGTGAAAAGTCACGTTATATGGTTGTAAGTCTCCACCATTTGTAATTGTGCCTCCATCATTTCTATATCCGTTTTCAAAAGCGGCTTGTGGATTTGCGTAGTATAAATATGGACCTGTGCTATCTGCGTTATTGACTGAAATACAAGAAATAAAAGAACTTTCTCCAAATGGTACTGGTGATACTCCATTACTTGAATCTGTATTTCTCCAATAGTAATACTTGGTTGGATCTTGAGTATAAATACAGTGTAAGTTGATACCACAGTGATAATAATAGTATGGTGAATATGAAATTAGCCAGTTATTATCCCATGAAATATTTGTTCTAATTCCGTATGAGTCGCCTTGATCAATCGAATAAGATGTTGTGTTTCCTAGGTTTGTACCACTATCTGTAAATGCTCCAGTTCCAGAATTTCCTGCAGTTCCTGGATTTGTAGGGATATACCAGCCATATTGCTGAGCATTTCCTTGCGGAGAAAATCTTGAAAAACCAATTGTTCCATTATCTCCCATAATTAATCTCATTACATAAGATGGCTCTGCTTGTGTTGAGCCTGAAGATGACCATGTAAAGTCATAAAACGCATAGCTAGCGGTTGTGCCAGAAGGCCCAGCTGTCTTGGCCTCTGATAAGAATAAATGAAGATCTCCAGCTTCGTAATTATTTGCATTCAAGTTGATATTTGGATTTGTATTTTTCCATATGTGAAGTCTAATTTGATTTGCTGTATTTGATTCAGCAACTGCTAGAGTTCTTGTTCTATCATTGTAAGAAGACATTCCACGATTTGTGCGTCCCGCCCAAGTTGCGTAGGTTGCTGAGTTTAGATTAACCTGATCAACATATCCATAAACCGAACCTCTAAGTCTGATTTGAAAAGTTGAATCTGTTGAATAATGACTTACTCTTTGTCTAACACCTCTTGCGCCAATAATAGTTCCACAGCGCTTCGTGAACTGACCCCATTGATCAGCTCTATTAAAACCAGAGTTTCCATAATTGCCAAAAACTTGAAATGCATAAAGATGATTTCCATCGGCACCATTCATATTTGTTCCGCCACCTGAATAAGTTGTGTTACCACCCGTGCCAATATTTCCGTTTGTATATGTCCAGCCTCTGAAATCTTCATACCAGTTATTCATCTCGCTTAGATCAACATCTGTCCATCCGCCCTGTCTATTGTTTAATCTACTGGTTGCAATAACTTGCATATCAGAGTTAATTACAGAGTAACCAGCTTTTCTAGAGTTATTCTGATTTGTCCAAATAGCAAATGTTGGGTAAGGTGATACTTCTGTATTATCTCTTGATGTAGATGCTGCTGCAAACTTTCCATTTAATTTAGAAAACTGTGCTGGCAGTCCATTGTTAAGAGCCGTAATGGCAGCAGTTGTTGTAGCCGCAATCGGTGTAACAACATTCTGAATATTTGTTTCAAATCCTGGAATATAAACCTGATTTGTTGTTGTGTTTACTGCCATTTGTTTTCTCCCTTAAATAATAATATTAAACTTGGTTAATCTTTACACCAGAAACGAATGCTGAAATTGAATCTGCTTGATCGGCATTAATCTGAATGTTTTCTGCTGTGTTAAGAACCTGCTTAACATCTAAAACGATGATAGCACGAGGAGGAACATCTAATGTCTTTACAAAGAATTTTCCTGCCATTTTCATTGTTACAGTTCTAGTTGCATTTGTTAAGTTAGCAAATGTGATAGATGTAATAACGTCAATTTGTGCCGCTGGTGTTGTATAGACTGCTGTTTCTGATGCAGGAACTGTATCAGCATAAAATCTATTTGGTAAGCTTACTGTTGCCATATTAAATTACTCCCATGTTTGTATAAATTGTATAGTTATCTATCGAAGATTGGATGGATGCAACGTTTGCTGCTCCAGCCGAGTTAACTGCAACGATCTGCGTAGATCCTGCTGTGTTAACGCTTGCAACAGCTCCAGAAGAAGCTGTTTGGATTTCTGTCACCTTCGATGATGTAGCAGAAACAATGTCATTTACTCCAAGGAGGTTGCCCATTGACTCCAATGCTTTAGCTAAAAAGACTAGGTCTTGAGCATTTAATGTTGAACTCGATAGGGCAGTTACCTTTGTCTTAAAAAGGTCGACCTGAGTTGTTAAACTTGAATAATCTGGCATTTTATATCTCCTTGTTAGTAAAGTATACCATAATGTCTTTTAGGACGCTTATATACTTTTCCATTTTTTATTGCTCTGATTGTCTTTCGGCTAATCTGGCTGCTGCTGCAGCTGCCTGATCAGCCAACATTTGTTCGTGTTCCGCCAACTCTATTTCTACTATTTCTTGGTCGGTTTTCCCAGGGTACCTGTCTTTTAAAGTTTCCCCGTCTAAATAAAATCTATGTATAAGATTTGTATCTAGCGCCGTCTCGTATTCTCCGTCTTCAGAAAATCTAGGAAATCCTGCTGAGTCAAATGTAATTTTTTTTGTCATGTTGTTACCCATCTATCCATAACGTGTAGCGCTCCGTATTGAGTGCTATTATAAAATGAATCAAACATATAGCCATTGCTTCCAGTAAGTGTTGGATCAATAGTTGCATTTAATGCAATTGCATCACCATTTTGATTCTTTAAATTATTTATCATATTTCCTATTGGAAGCCATGCCATTCTTACACCTTGACCTGAGTCCATATTCCATTCATTTGCTCTCCACATAAATGAGTTTTCTCCAATTGGAACTATTGAGCATCCGTTTGTGGATGAATTATTTTCTGAAACTAATGTTCTAGTTGGATCATATGTATTTATATAGTAAGCATGCATTCCAGATCCATAGTAGTAGTACGGTGCGTAGCAAGCAACTACTGAATTATCCCATGTAATATTATGATTCATTCCATATCTATCACCCTGGTCAATTGAATAAGATGTCGTATTTCCCATTCTACGGTAAGATGCTGTATTTAATTGCGAAGAAGCATCTGTTGATGGTGTTGCTGCTGGTAAATTTAAAGTTGCATATTCTGTTGCATTTCCCTGTGGACACATTCTAGACATGCCAATTATTCCATTGTCTCCGACAATTACTCTTTTTCTATATGTAGGCTCTGTTTGAGTTGAGCCTCCTGAAGCCCATGTAAAGTCATAATATCTGTATGAAGCCTTTATTCCATTTGTTCCGCCAGCCTTTGCTTCTGCAAAAAAGTTATGGGCAAATCCTGCACCCATTAATGGATTCTGAAGACTTCTTCCGTCATTTAAATTTTTCCATACGTGTATTCTATTTGTGTTATTAGTTGTTGACTCAATTAAAACGAATGTTCTTGTTCTATCATTATATCCAACTTGTCCATATCCTGAGCCAATGCTTCCCCATGATGAATAAGTTGCGCTAGAGATATTAGAAATTCTATCAATCCAGCCTCCGCTAGATTCAGTTACTCCACGAATGTGAAAACGAATATCAGCATTATCTTGCCATATACTAAATCTTGGTCGAACTCCTTCTTTACAAATTACTACACCAGTTCTTGCTTTATATGAACCCCACTGGGATGGAGCTTTTGCAAAAGTATTTCCAACCATATTATATGTTGGGAATCTAAAGTGAGCACTTCCCCATTGTCCATTAGACCAACAAGCCATATTGCCGTACGCTTCTGAGTTTGACGTATAGTTTGACTGAGTCCAGTAAGCTTGCCCTGAAGTTCCGCCTTGACCATTATTTTCATCACCAGTCATAATTTCAGCTCTACCATTACCATAAATTGTCCATCTAGTAGCAATATTAACATCACCTGTATCTGAGTGTGTCGAACCAGCCTTTGAAGATGCAATCATATTCAATCCGCTATCATAAACTTGATATCCGCCAGAGTTTTGGTTTGAGTCGCCCCAGTACCATTGCCAAGTAGCAAACGTTGGTAGTGGTCCAGGAATTAGTTCGGTAGTTGGGATAATTAGGTTTGTTGATGCGGCTGTTGCTGAGCTACCCCCGCCAAGTAGTGTTCTTAAATTTGACATTATGCTATTCTCCATCCCGTTACGTTATTATAATATGTTAAGTCAAATGATGCTGAAGCAACATTGACAATTAAATCTTCAGCCAAAGACTGTATTGGATTACCATTTCTTGCTATTGTAAAATTTGTTGTACCTGCAGTACCTGCTGCATCTAAAAATTTAACTGTATCTCCAGGATTTGGCAAGGAAGGTAAAGTAATAATCATACCCTCTGCTGGAACTACAAGCAATCTATCTCTTACTGTAGCCTGATAATTTGCTGTTATAGTTTGCCAAGCTTTCATTACGTTTGGACTAACTGATGAGTCTAAGGCGGTGACTGTTGAAGACAATTGGGCAATATCTCCACCTGCAGTATTTACATAATTTTCTACAGCGTAAATTCTTGTTTCATATGAATCTGAGGTGTCTTCAAGATCTGTTAACCTTTGTCCATTTACAGAATTGTTAATTGTAACTATTGCAGCATCTTTTGCTGCTTCTAAAGCAGCAATTCTTTCATTTGTTGCTGCCAAAATATCATTTACACCCATTGATCTTGCTAGGGTATCAAGTGCTGAAGCTAATAAAACTAAGTCGTTTGCATCAAGTGTTTCTGATGTTAGCGCAGTAACTTTTGTTTTAAATAAATCAACTTGGCTTGATAGGGTTGTATAGTCTGGCATTTTGTCTCCTAGGCCTGTGCTTCAGTCCAAGAAATTCTAGCAAGGATATTTGCTGCAGAAGATCCTAAGTTTGTAGCAATAACTGTTAGTACGTCTGGACCATTAGGGAACGATGGGTTTGCCTGAGATCCATTACCATTTAGAATACAGTTTGCAAGGTCTCTAACTTTCTTAGCATCGAATGATGTAACAGAGAAGTTTGTACCACCAGCGTTTTCTGTATAGAAGGCAAAAATACGATCTCCACCAGTGATGGTATTTGTAGGAGATGTAACTGGGGCACCAGTACCTCTAATACCAGTTCCATCGTGGTAAATTACTTGGGCCAAGGAACCAGAACCAACTCTTACTGATTCCCACTCTGCAGGTATTGCAATACCGTTCATTGTTGCTGGATTCAAAACACCTTCAATTAGGAACTGTCCTTGAGACAATACTCCAACTGAGTCTAGTTTCATCTGCATGCGGTTTGCAAGTTCACGTTGTCCGAAGTTTCTACCTAATCCGTTATCTGCCGAAGGTGCTACTCTAATTGAAATTAAAGGACGTGGGGTTGGTGTGCTTCCGAATGTCTGAATTGCAGTACCATTAGGGTTAATTGCAGAAATTGCTTCATCTGCACCCTGAAGAGCATAAGTAAATGATGTTGGTGCAACAGAAGTGATTAAGAACGTTCCGTTAAATCGACTTGATGCAGTAATTCTTGCAGTTGATACAACCGATTGGAATCCAATGTTTGCAGATACTTTACTGAATGCAATTCTAGTAGCATCTGGAACTAATGACACTGTATATGTTCCGTTAAATATTGTATCTACGCCAGTTATCGTCACTGACTGTCCAACTGTATAGTAGTGAGGAGAGCTTGTTGTTAGATAAGCAATATTATTTGTAAGCTGCTTATATGTAACTGTTGATATATCTTGAACACCTGAAATGGTTACGTTAGTTCCTGATGCCAATGTATGTGGACCAGATGTTGTAAGTGTTGCAACATTTGATAATGCTTGACGATTTGTTACTGTAGCTGAAATTGTTCCAGATCCACCGACCTGAAGGTACTTCTGCATACCAGCTGTAAAGATGAATGACTTATCATCATTAAACCCGCCATCCATAATTACGGATGATCCCCAGTGTGACATAACTGGTGCACAGTTTTGAGAAATTGTTTGTACCGAAACCTGTGAGGTTCCAGAGCCGCCTGGAATTGTAGAATCTGGAACAAAGTTTACCTGAGCAGATGTTCCATAAAGATTTAGTGGGACTCCACCATAAACTAGAGGCTGTGCAACTCTTCTTACAATATTTACTGCCCATGCCTGAATTGTTGGATTATATGCTCCAACTGATGTATATTCACAAATTTCAAAGTTAGAGCCATCTGCAATTCTCAAGAATCCGTTTGATGGCCAGAAACTTACGTCATTAACATAAATTACTGTATCTTGAGGAAATAAGGTAGACCCGCTAATTCCAGATCCTCCAGAAATTAATTTTGCAGAATTTAGAGGCTCATTAATTGTCTCATATCTTGCTGGAAGGTTGCCTGATCTCATGTATGATGCAGTATTAATATTATTCATTACCATCTTATGACACCAAACAACATTACCATCAGTTGCTCTCATACCGAATCTAATTGATCCCGCTCCGTACCATGAGTAATCGATGTATGTCATCTGCATTTTAGATATGTCAAGAGTATATCCTGAAGGACCGTCTCCTAACATTGTATCTACGTTCCATTCTGATTGAGGAACCTTTTGAATTTGTGTTTTAATGTAAGGTGAATTTACAATACTTGGCCCACGATATGCTGGAGCAATGTTTAAAGATGTATCAGAGTTAATTTGAATAACTCTATATGATTGGCCTCTAATTACAATTAGATCTCCAACTAGAAGCTGTTTTCTAAATCGTGTCTCCACTCCAGTTATTACATTTGAGAATTGTGTAGCAGAAATTTTTCCAAATAGTTCTTTGTTTGAAAATCTTCTTACTGCATATAAAGTCTTTCCGTCATATTCAAAATAAAATCCGTTTTGATCATCATATAGACCAGCTCTTGTTGCAGAGCCTTTCCATTGATATGCTGTTACGAATGCGTTAACTCCGCCTGGCAACTGATCAATTGCAGTAATTGCAGAAGTAAATGTTTTTTGAACTTTAATAGTATTTGAATCTGTTACTTCATTAATAACAAACAAACCATTAAATGGATTGTATGATCCAACAGTTTCAATTCCTTCAATTTTAACTGTAGCTCCTGCCTGTAAATTGTGATCTTGTAAAAGCTTAATAGTAATTGTGTTTGATCCAATTTGAGTGCTTGATGATGCAATATAAGAAATATCAAAAGATGGTGTGAACTTTGTTCCTGTTGAGAATTGAATTGACTTACCTGACTGATATCTAAAGTATCTGCGTGTTTGTCTTAGTGTCTGAGTTCCGCATACGTTATTTCCTGTTGTTAAAATAACTCCGCCGTCGAATGGTCTGTGCTCAACGTATCCTTCTGGCTTACAGAAAAGACCGATTCCTAAAGTATTTACTGTTCCTACTGGAACCTGGCCTTGTGTTATAAATGAGAATGAGTTTGGTGTTGTTACCCTATCAATCAAAAAGCTACCATTAATTGCGCTTCCTGAAGGGGCAGAAATCAAAATTGGAGTTCCTGGGTAAAGTCCATGTGGGTTTGTAGTAACAACATTAATTCTTGATAGTGCTGCGCCATCTGATGTTGCTGACCAAGCGTTTAAGTTTCCAGTGTTTCCTCCTGGAATATGAGCATTGTCAAATAATCCTCCACCATAAACATTTGTTAATACTCCATCTTGTACGCTAGTTCCTGATGCAACAACTCCCTTAGCAACATATGAGAATACTGTTGAGCTTAATACTGTAACAAGAAATGTTCCGTCTGTTAATGGGCTTGTAGACTCATTAACGCTTACAACATCTCCGTTATTTAATCCATGTGCGGATGCTGTTGTGATGTTAATTGTAGATCTTGGGGAACCTCCAGCTGAGAGTATTGAAACTACGTCTAGCGAGTTACCTCCAGTATTTCTAGAAAAGAATGTTGGGTAGTTATTTTGTAGAGAAAGTGATTCCCATTTAGAGCCCTGAACGCCATACTCGAAGTCTGTATCAATTAAAGATTCTGGGTCAGATATTCTTAGTTTTCCAACTGCATCCACCATCGTTGGTTCTGGAATAAATGTTTCATATGGCTCATCAACCATAATTTGAAGAATGTCTGTTGAAGACATTGATGCTGTGTTATATTCAAGAACAAGTGTTGTTGAAGGGTCATTAGCGCTATTGCTAAGAGAATAAGAGGCTAGGCCTACTGCTGGATCTGAAAAATTATAGATTATCTTATTTTGAGTAACGTTTGTTATCAAAAGGAGATTTTTTCTCAAGACAACTCTTGGAATTATAATTGTAGATGTTGCAGGGGAAAATAGAATTCCCTGATCAGTAATTGCTCTTCTTGCCATATTGGTTAGTCTCCCTTAGAAAATAAAACTTGTTGCCATAATTGTACCATTTATCTGTGCCAAAGATGATGTCAGTGCATATTTTGGATAATAAATACCTAAATTAAGCAATGTATCTAATTCATACGCAGAAACTCTTCTTTCAATATCCGCCACCACTACATCTCCAATTGGACCAACTGGACCTTGTGTTCCTTGTGGCCCTGGATCTCCTTGCAAGCCCTGTGGCCCTCTTACATTTCCTTGCAAAACCCAGGTTGTTGTTGATGCACTATATACATAGTACTCTCCAGTATTTAGGTTTATAAAATTATCGCCTTCAATTAAATTAGTTAGTCCTGCATTTTGAGGAATTGATTGAGCTGTATATGTCTTTGTTCCTCTTGTACCTGGAACGCCTGGAGATCCAGTTTCTCCAGTTAAACCTTTTGGTATTGCAAAATTTAAAATAGCTGCTGTTGCTGTACCAGCATTTGTAATTGATGGATTGGCTGCTGGAGATAAAGATGTTACAGTTCCTACAGATATAGTTGCTGCAGTTCCAGCTGGTCCCTGTGGACCAGTTGCTCCTGTAGGGCCAGGTCGAGATCCTGCTACGACTACCCATTCACTTCCGTTATAGCGTTTTAATGACATATTTGATTACCTCTCCACTATTATACAACATATTTTCTATTAAACGCCAGCCCATATTAATGCTTCTGAATCAAAAGTTGGAAATATCTTGATCCATTGACCTGCTGCTGCTACGTATAAAGAAGCCTCTGAAGAAACGTATGCTATCATTCCGCCGTGCAAAGATGCTGTTGGCAAACTGGCATAGTCTGTTATTTGTGCTGCATTATTTTTAAACAAATCAGAATAAGTTATTTCGCCTTCTTCTGTTGTTAGATCTAGCCAAAATTCTGTTTGAGATGGGCTTGGTGGTGTTGTAGAAGACAAAATTGATTGACCACTTGTGTCGTCAAGATCTACCCAGAAGTCTCCTTCAATTGCAGTGTATGTAGGTGGCTCCTCATCTGAATAAATTAAAGGAAGATCTGGCTCATCTGTGTCTATCCACAGAGTGTCTAGTCCATATGTTCCCTCTGCTGGAGGATTAGGTCCCGCAAAAACAAATTCAGTAGAGCCTGCATCATCGTCAACATCTATCCAAAGATCACCTTCTGTTGTGGCTCCAGATGGCGGTGCAACTAATCCAACAAAGAATGAACTTGGTGGTAATGATGTATCTGTTGGAAGTAACGCTAAACCTCCGCCTCCGCCTCCTTCTCCTTGAATATCTTGCCAAAGCAAACCATCCCAAACTTTTAGTTTGTCTAACGGCTTGTTGTAATAAATTTGCCCTTCTACTGGACTTAAAGGTGCTGCATCAAGACCAATAATTATTCCATTAGTAAAAGTATTTTTAGATGTCCATGTGTTTGTTGTAGAAAGAGATAGGTCTGTTGCTATATACTCCCAAGAAGATGATAGCGCATTCCATACTTTTAATGCTCTAGTGTTTCCACTTCTATACTCATCTGTGTCAAACCAAAATTGTCCATCTATAGGATTTGTTGGTGCGGATGCAGACATTATAGCAGTTGATGGAGGAACATAAGCCTCTAATATCATCTTATTGGCTTCGTCATCATAGGTAACAGATATATTTGGATTTAAGCCATGTGCAAATAGAGGACCTATTGCATCCTGTACTTGTTCTTGGGTTAATTGAGCTACTGCGGTAAAATTAATTTTTCCAGTTACATCATCATAGGATGCAGTTAAATTAGTGTGTGTTCCAGAAGTTATTAGGCCTGCTGCCACGTCTTGAATTTTTTCATCAATATCAAGTTCGCTTAAAGGAACTTTGCCATTTTCGTCAAGTGTAGCTATTCCATCTGGTTGACCAACTTGTGAAATTGGAACATATGTCTGAGCAGATGTATTGCCAAGCGCTGAGACTGCTGCGTCTGTATATGCTTTTGATGACGCTAAAGCTGTAGATATGGCTGTTGTTATTGTTGTTGAAAAATTTGGGTCATCATTAATTGCTGCAGCTATTTCGTTTAGGGTATCTAGTAGAGCTGGAGATGTATCAACTAAATTTGCAATTGCTTGATTTACGTAGGCTTGGCTTGCTATGGTATTTGTATTTACTGCAATAGTAATTGATTGAGAAAAGTTATATAAAGACCAAGAGGCGTTTGTTGCTCCGCCTGGCTCTGGTGGATACCCAGGGTTGCTTGGGTTGCCTGTTCTTATAAAATAAGATCCTACTATTCCATAAGGACTTCCTTCTGGAATACTTACTACATCATTAAGAGCATAAGAATATCCATTGTCATAATCTCCTAGGTAGTTGGGTGGATTTTGGTTATATGTTTTTGTTATACCTGATCCAGCTGTTAAAGCATTTGCAACTGCAGAAATTGCTTCTTGATTATCATATGTTCCTGTTAAATTAATTTTTCTTGCATTATCATCATATGAAACTGTTATGTTTGTATGAGAGCCAGAAGTTATGAGGCCTGCCGCTAGGTCTTCTATGGCATCTACGTTTAAATAATTATTTTCTAAAGATCTTACTTTATAGTCTAGGGAGTTGGGGTTAGATGAGTTATCTGCTCCGACTTTTTGTTCAAGTGCTTCAATGGCATCATTTGCGTCAGCGTGTTGCTTGGCATGGGGAACTACCTCAACCGAGTCAAGTGGTTGTGGGTTAACTAAAACGTCTAGATTTGCTGGGAAGCTTGTTGCCATTTATACACCTCTTTCCTAATTATACACTTAAATCTATTAAAGGATTGGTATCCACTTATTAGGATATTGCCTTTCAAGCATTGAAAGTGGGGCAATGCTAAAGGACAGGACCTTTGTATCAGAACTACCATATACTATTTTTTTACTAGATTCAAATAGCAGCAGGGATCCAGTCGCCGAGGACTCTTGAATATCATTAACCGTTACTTTGCTTTCGTTACTTGATTCAATAAAATATAGACCAGAAAAACACGGAATACCACCTCCACCAATGTCATACCAAACGTCTGTGCGAATTTCTTCAGAGTATGAAGAGGATATATAATATGGCACATTTTTATTTATTCCATAATAGGAAAGGGCATCCTTAAATAAAGAAGATATCTCCTTTAATAAATCATGCATTTGTTTATTATATGAGGCTAGGTAGTTTTTTGCATTTGGGTCCTCAACTGGTATAGAGCCAATAAACTCTGCCTTTAGTCCTCCAGTAAATCTATATACGTGGTCTAGGGGTGTCTTATTTTTTATAACATCTTGGATAACATTGTCTAATTTTAAATTAGACTTAAAAATATAAAAAGGCTTTGTTTGTTTATTTATTAATAACTTTTCTGATTGACTAGAATTAATCATTTATTCCACCTATTCTTTGCTCATACCAAATTACTGGAGATGTAGGATCCCTTGGAGGTTCCTGTTCGTTCATAAAAAACCTTCCATTCATAATTGGAGAGTTTGGGTTATTATGTTTTAATACTTTTGAAATATTTTTATAGAACTTATTTGCAACTGGGCTTCTATTTCTTGAACCTTCTATAACAAGATTAAAGTTTGTATAAAAAACAGACCTTAAAAGTCCAGCTAGGTATTTCCAGTACCCACGTCTTCTGTATATGGGATTTGTATACATTCTATCTGATACAAAGCTGTCGCCTTCAACTTTTTGTAAGGTATACATATCTGGATATTTATTGCTAACAAATTCAGAAACTATAATAGTTCCCTTTGGATAAGTATTATCTTTGTACATAGATATGGATAGGCTTATAACACTTCCATTAATAAAAGAAGCATGTATCCAGGAGTCTCCCAACTCTGAAGGATACTGAGATAATTCAACTAGCGAGATCCCGTCTATTTCTACGGCATTTAGAACCGTACTCATTTTTAAATTGATACAGAATCGTGAACAAGCATATGCTCTGTAAAGAATATGTCGTATGGTTCGCAGTTTATAGATATAACCTCATGTGGAATGTCTGCAACCTGAATATCTACAATTTCAACCCAATTACTATCTGCTAAATCATAAACAAGGTCTGAATAAATTACCTCTGTAGATAAAACAAATTTAGAAACACCTTCTCTTTTTATAAAGATATAGTGTGTGTCAGAAAATACATCTCCATTAATTAAAACACCTCTTGCAGAGGTTCTTCTATTTAAACTAACAATTGTTGTTGTTGTTTCTGATACAGAAGGGTCTATTGCGGTCCAATCTAGTGCTTGTTGTGCTGTGTTTAATAAGCTGTCATACGGAAATCCCTGTATGTCTGCAGAAACTAACGTATCTCCTACTTGTAGGTCTTTAGCAGGAACCAGCCCGTTTGGCGTAATTATTAAAGTAGTTATCCCAATTGATTTTTGTGGAGGGGTAAAATTTAAAGGTGGAATATCAATTGGTGGTGATTCTGGTGGCGCATTAAAGTATGGCGGAGCATTATCGTATGGTGGTGGGTTAGAATATGGATTGTAGTATACGTTATCATATGGCGGCGGATTACTATATGGATTATAGTATGGATTATAATAAGGATTATAGTAAGGTGCAACATATGATCTAAAAACAAAATTTACTGTAGATCCGATTGTGACAGTTGTGCCTGCAGGAATACTTTGAGTAGAAAGAATTCCATCTAAACCAGAGTCTGATGTGCTTTCAGATGATTCAGAGTAGCTTAAACCTACATTTAATAATGCCGCTTGAGCTGCTAATCTTGAAAGGCCCGTAAGGTTAGGCACATTAACTTTTCTAGATCCAAATTTTGCTTTTTTAAGTTTTGCAACTATCTTTTTGCCTTTTGCCATTTACTTTGCCTCCCTGTATCCGATAGCAGCATTACCTGCAGGGACTCTTATAAAATTAAATACTCTTGGTCCATCATGCCGTGGAATTAAATTATTTTTTTCTATTTCATTATAAACATCTTGAATACTTAAAAAACTACCATTATTTTGTAAGCTATTAAATTCTTTTACTAAATGGTTGTGACTGGACAAAGCATCTTCTTCATTTAAATAATACTTAGAATATAAAATTGCTAGCTGCCTGACTCTTCCTTTTTCATCACACTCAAAAACTGCAGTTTGATATTTACCAGCCGCTGTTTTTATTGTCTCTAAAAGCAAATGTGTATCTGGAAATAAGAAGATGTCTTCGTGCTGCCATCTGACTAACGTTGGATCATGCATTAGGAATACTCCTTTTTTTGCCACTTTTCTTTTTTATAAAATCCTGAAAATAAATTCATTCTTTTTTCTTGTTCTTTTTGGCCTTCGTACCTCAAAGATAGATTTTTTTCTGAAATCCAAGGTTCTCTTTTTATTGGAATAATTTGATATATTGGAGTTCCTTTTGATATTATACCTTCAAATCCTTCTTTTAGGTGAAAGCTTATATTTCCTGGAGAAGAGTAATGGTCTGTATCAATAATTGCAGATGGTGTTATAAACGGAAGCTCTGGTCTATTCATTGGGCTAGTTAATATACAAGACCATCCTGGTGGGGTTTTGATGCCCCACTGCATAAGCCAAGCAAAGTGTTTTGAAGAATATCCTAGCGATGTATCAATTTCATCTCGGTTTCTTACTTGAATAGGATTTAATGGGGATCTCCATTTAGCATATTGCTCACCATTTTTTATAGTTATTTGTATGTCACAATGTAGCTCTTGAATATATCCTGCAGTCATTGCGTCAAAATACGGTATGCAGTGCTTAAGTCCAGTATTTGGAACTGCGTTTCCAGCATCGTCCTTGCCGTATAGCACAAGATCTTCTGATCCAACATATCTTGGTTTATCTTTCCAGCTTGCAGGAATATGTGATTTTGCCAATGATGGCATTTTAGAAACGTTTTCTGCTAATTCGCTCCATGAATAGAATTCTATTTTATTAACATTTGTTTTACTTTTCATTGAGGAAGCCTATCTTTATGTGACTCAAAATACGTGTAAAACATATTTACAGTATATCTGCATCCTTCTTCTATTTTTCTTACGCCGTGTGCATGGTGCTTATCTCCTGGGAAAAAGGCTAACATTCTTTTTTTAATCTCTATTATGTGATCATGTTGTGGGAAATAAATTTGTCCGCCCTTAAAGTCATCATTTAAATAAAGAACAACTCCAATATCTCTCCAGTTCCAAATATGTGGCTCTCTACCAAAATTTTCATAGTCTGAATGAGGAGGCTGCTCTTCTCCCAGCGGCCATCTAATTAAGTTTAATGAATCTGCATAAATATCTTCTTTTAGATTCCAGGTTTCAATAATTTTTTCTCTAATTCTTTTTCTAATTGATATGCATAGATTCATTATCTCAAGATCTTTTGGATTATTAAATCCTTTTTCTGGTACGGTAAGATTTATAACGCCTAGGAATCTTTTTGACCAGTGCTGGCTTGGATCGCTTTTAATATCACTCTTATCCCACAAATCATTATCCGTTAAATACTTTTCATAATCCAATATAGCGTTACATTCGTCTTCTGATATAAAATCATATACAACGGTGATGTCTTCTTTTGCCACTTCTTATACCGCCAAGTCTCCGAGTATAACCCAACTATTTAAACCTCTTTTTAATAGCGTTGCGCTTGCCCATTGTGTACGCAATTTTAATCCTGGTGTTGCATTTGGTGTAAATCCATTTCCAGCAATTGTAACCTGAGAAGATCCTGTTTGAAGAATATCTATGGAACATCCGATAGGGAATGCTGCTGAGTCTGTTATTGTAACAGTACCCCCATCTGGCATTTCTATAATTTTATTAATGTCTTCTGGAATAGTTGTATAATTGCCAGAGACAACCTTAATCAATGTGTCGTTTTCTAATGAGCCTATGATTGCACCTTTCATGCTTGAGTGAAATTGGCAAGCATAATATAATGAGCTTGGTCCAGATATGCTGTAATCAAAAACAATAATCCCATTATCTGTTCCACCATTTGTTATTCCTGTGCTATAAACATCGGCTTCTGAATATCCGCCAGGTACTGTTTGAATCCAAAATGGGTGCCCTACGGCGTTTATCTTAATAATATATTTTTTACCTTTTACAAAATACATGTTGCCATTTAATACACCATTAACTATATATCCGCCAGTTCCTGAATTTGTAATAACATAATCAAATGATTGATCAGAAATATTTAACTTTAAATCTAGAGCTGCTTGTTGTGCAGTTGAAACAGGTTTACTTACATCTAGTGTGTTGTCTACGCTTCCAAGTCCGACCATTGCTTTTGTAATTCCGCTTACTGTACCAGTAAATGTTGGATCCGCAATTGGTGCTTTAAGAGAAAGTGATGTTGTAATTGATGTTGCATAAGATGCATCATCTGCTAAGGCTGCTGCTAACTCGTCTAGAGTATTTAATGTCTCTGGTGCAGAATTAATAAGATTTGCAATTGCTGTTGAAATTTTTGAATCTGCTGCGGTTCCTGCAGCAATTACAGCTGCATCAATTGCTGCGGCTGCGGCTGAAGAAACCTCTGTATCTCTAGCTATTCCTGAAGGAATTTCTGAGTCTGGTATTTTACCATTGCTATCAAGTGTTGCAATACCATCTGCAACGCCAACTTGCGATACTGGAACATAGCTTGCATCTGAAGTATTTCCTAGTGCAAATATTGCTGCGTCCGTATATGCTTTTGCAGAGTCAAATGCAAATGTTAGATCGCTTAAATTAGCATGAAAAAAATAAAGATCAGACCATAAAGATGTTCCGTTTCCAAATTTTATTTTACCTAAAGTTGTATCAATGCCAAGTTCGCCTTGAGCTAATGGTACTGTTGATGCAGCCCATTGTGCACTAGTGCCTCTTTTAATTCTTATCTTAGTTGCCATTATGGTGTTCCTCCATCAAGACTTCCGCCTGGTAAATTTCCGCTATCTGAAAAAGCAGAGCCTCCATCTATTGTACCATTTGAAGGAATCTGATTATCTGATACAGAAAAAATTTGTCCATCATAAGTATGAATATGATCTAGCAATCCTGTTATTGCTCCGCCACTAACTAAATTCCAGGAAGAGCCGTCATAATATTTTAGGGCATTTTCGGTGGTATTGTAATAAAGATCTCCAATTCTTGAATTGGCTGGATCTGATTCTAATGCTACTGCATGTAAGGGAACTAATCTTTTAACTGACATTCAGTTTCTCCTTATCCAGTAATTACGACTCTATATGCTCCACTTGCAGGGGCTGTTGCAAATTTTAATGTAATTGAGTTAGCAGATGTGCGCTCTACGTCTGTTTCAACAAGTGCTTTTGATCCAGAGGTCTCAAAAACATTAACAGTTACATCATCTGTGCCTAAATTGTGATTTACTATAATAGAAGTTAGTGTGCTTGGATTAGAGAGATCTTCTGCATACTTTCTTGCAATTGAATGATAATTTGTGCCGTTATTTGTTAATGTCCAGTTGTCTGTGGTTTCGTTCCACTTAAGATCGACATCCGCTTCTATTCCACGGTGTACTTTAATACCAGCATCAACAGAAGGGGTATTCTCTTCTGGCATATCGCTGTTAAGATTAATATAATTATCAGAAATATTAACTTGTGTTGTATTAACAGCATTAATTGATCCAGTAACATTCAAATCACCAAGAACATTAAGGTTATTTCCAATTGTTACGTCATCTGGTAAACCGATTGTTACTGTGGTTCCTTCTCCAGAAGTTGGGCTTACGGTTATTTCATTTTCTGTGCCTTGGATATTAGCAACATAATCACCAGTTGTTTGTGTTCCAAGATTTACATTTTTGATGCCGACGGCACCGTCTGTTACGTTAAAATCGTTTGTGTCAAAAGAAGCAACACCACGATTTGTAGTTGTTGCAATTTCTGCATCTACTGTTAATGTTCCTGCTGCATCATCATAAGTTACATCAATGCCTTCGCCAGCAACAACTTGAGAGGCTACAATATCTTGTACACGTTCAGCATTTAAAGTAATATGTCCTGCTGTTGCTGTAAAATCTACTGCATTAAAAGAAGCTACACCTTTATTTACTGCAGATGCATCTTCTCCAGAAATAGTAATTGTATTATTTGTTACTTCTGTATTTATTCCTTCTCCGCCTGCAAAGGTTAAAGTGTCTGTAAGAAGATTTACTGTGTCTGTATCGCCAAACTCTGCGGCGATAGAAAGAGTAGTTGCTACATCTATTTCACCAGCTGCTGTTAAGCGACCTTGTGCGTCTACTGTAAATGTTGGTATCTTTGTTTGTGAACCATATGAGCCAGGTGTTACAGCTGTATCGTTAAGCTTAAGTGTTGTTGTTCCAAGCGCATCATTATATGTAGAAGTTAATGCTGTTCCAGCAAGTACAGAGGCACCAATGATATCTTGGACAACTTCTGTAGAGCCAGACATAGGCATCCATGGACCATCTGGGGCAGTTTTGCCATTGTAGTAGTACATGGTATTGTCTGCTGTGTCATAGTAAATCTGACCAGTGACTGGACTTGATGGGGCAGAACCTAAGTTCTGAATTCTAGCATTTAGGAGCTCATTCTTGTTGAGATCTACGCTAACTAAAAATTTTCTTGCCATTTTATTTCTCCCTTACGACAGATGCGCTGTCCCTGAGAATGGTTGGGCCATTGTCAGTGTTAAAGTATTAAGACTATTATAATCTATTCCTGTTTCCAATACGTCGCCTGCGCTGGACTTAACAGTTACATTTGGGCTAAACCCTAGATTATGATTCACTACTACAGAATATATACCAGAGACAGGTCCTTGAACTTGAGACATTTCCCATGAATAAACAAAGGCTATGTCGTCTTTAGTTACTAGATCAATTACATTGGCTCCCGCCCAAGTCGCATTTGAGAGCTTTGGGCCATAAAACTCGTTTGTAACGGTATTGAAATAAAAATCTCCTTCAATGCCTAGGCTGTTTGAAGGGGTGGTAGTGCCATTTAGGATAGTCCTTCCTCTTGGACCTTGTGGGCCAGAGGATGATACTACAACTTTATTTACTTGCTCATAAACCTTTACAGTATTTTCTGCCATTATATGGTCACCGATCTACTTAAAGTTAAAAATCCTTCAAGAAGTTTTGTTTTTGTATTGTTGGTATCTGTAATCATTAAATCATAAGATGATTTTGGGTGGAACAATTTGCTTGTTTGAGCTGGTGTCATAGTGCAAGTAACTTTACCTTCTGGGCCATCTATAACTATTCCTTCAAAAGGAGATGATATTGTAAATGATAGCTTTGATCCACCTTTTGTATCTCTAACCTGCATTTTTGCTGTTGCGCCAGTCAAATTAATTGGTAAGTTATTATTATCCAGATACTCTACGGTAAATGAAAAAGTAGTGTTTTGATCAACTTCAAAGTTTTTTTGTGCTGCCACTGTTACCCCTAATTAGAAAAGCCCTTATGGCTATTTTACCATAAGGGCACTCCTAATCTATATTAGATTTTATTACTTTTTGGTCTTAAAACCAAATTCTTGGTTGCTAGGGCTTAGAGCCTTTAGGATGACTGGTGCCACTGCTGCGACTCCACCCATTAACAAATCTTTTGGATTCGTATTCCCTGTCATATACAAAGCAATAGCTGCTGAAAGAAATGCTCTCGCATATGTTCCTAGCGCTGCTAAAATTTCCTCTGTCATTGTAACCTTTCCATCCTTGTTAAGATCTTTTGTCATCTTAATCTCCTTCTTGGGCGTTGTGCCCTAGAATTTTCGGTTTTATCCGAATACTATAATTCTACCATACTAGGCAGATATGTCCACTATCTCACAATTTCCATCGGAAGTACAAGCAAGAGTGGCATTAGTTGAGGTTCCATCTTCTGTTTCATAGAATGATAAATCTTCCCACCGAATGTTGTTGGGCATTTTTGCAACAAGCGCATCATACTCTGACTTATCAACTTCTTGATATGGGGCTTGCTTATATGTGTGGTCTGAGTGTGGTAGGAATGAAATTCCTGATACCTCATCAAAATGTTTGTAAACCCAAGCGCCAACTTCCATCCATTCATCTTCCTTTACAGAAACTGTAATTGATGGCTTATGCTCACACCATGCACGTTGGTAAACTAACCATGTATTTAAATGGTCCAACGCCGTTAAATCATTTCTGACAATTGCACCTTCTGGTGCTTTTACTGGAAATGAAAATACATAGGTGTCGTTTGGCTTCATTACGTCGTCTTCTACTGGAATCCCCACCTCTTTAAGGAAAGTAGAAATTGGATCTCCTTTAGATCCACGTACTGTGCGAATGTAATATGGTGAATGCCAAGGGTGCATTCCTGAAGATACTCCTACTAATTGAGATACTGTTCCCGAAGGCTTTACGCAAGTAATTGCGGCTGATTCTGGGATTCCAATTTTTTCAGATTCTGCTTTATTAATTTCTCTTGCCTTTTCACGCATAGACATTAAAAATGCCTCAAGTGCAATAATGTCTTCTTTGCCAGACATGAACTTGTGTCCGAACTGACCAGTTAAAGAAACTCCAAGCAACCGCTCTTCTTCTGTATTGTCTTTCCAAATTTTTCTAAGGTACTTAAAGTCTGTTAAAGTTGATTGCCAGGTGCCAAGTATGGTGGCAAGTTCTACTTTTCTTTGAATATCCTTCTTTGTATCTTTTTCACGTAATACGACTTCTGAAAGGTTACAAAACTGATAAGGACGTAAGATAATCTCTGAGCAGGGGTTAGTTCCGTAGTGAATATCTGGATCTCTTCTGCCAAATTTAGCTGCCTGCGCTTGTGCTGCTGCAACATTATAGATTCCACGTTCTCCTGATTTAGAGTCATAAAGGTTTTTCCATTCTGCTATAAATTGCTCCATCTCTGGCTTGCGAGAATATGCAACAGAGTTATTTGAAAGTGCACGTTGTGTATTATTTTCCCACCAGTTACCTGATTTTGCTGCGGCCATTTCAATGTCATTAATATTAGAAAGAGAAATCATTGCAGAACGTCGAACTCCACCAACTACAACCACTTCTCCAATTTTACACATAATATCATGTGCTTCAATTGGCTTCAATTGGCGACCTGCTGCATTTTTAAACTTTGCAATTGTAAAATCAAATAAATTAATTAATGGTTGTGGTCCAGATGATCTTCCGCCCATTGTCTTAAGACGTGCACCTGCTGGGCGTACCTTACTAACATCGATTGCTGGAATATGTCCAGTCCAAAGAAGTGCTAAAAGTTCACGATATGCTTTTGCCCAACCCTGCTTAGAATCTTCTACAACAATTACTGTATCTGACTTTTCAAATGAATCTGGGACGGCAGGAAGTTTATTAACATATTTATATTCAACAGAAAATCCAACACCTGTACCGCACATAAGGATATACATAGTTTCGTCAAATGATCTTGGATTGTCTACTGGAACAAATGAGCAATTGTATCCTGCAACATTGTCTCTTTCTAGTGCAGCTCCAGCAGTCATTACTGATCGCATAGAGGGCATAACATTTCTTTGGAATACACCGTCTTTTAATTCCGCTACAAGCTTCTCATCTGGAATATAATTATGGTTTTCTTTTAGATGATTTAACATAAAGTCAAAGTATCTATCTACTGTTTCTCCCCAAGTCTCACGTCGGTTTTCTTCTGGGATCCAACGTGCATATCTTGATAATGCAATAAAATTTTCATATGGGTTAGCAATAGTCTTTGACATTTATAATACCTTTTCTCCGCCTTGCGGTTAGTTTGATTTTTGTGTGAAGTCCTATTCTACCAAACAACTATTCATATGGGAAGTGGTAAAAAATATTTATAGCCTTTATTTTAAAATATTATTAGTCAACTATACACGTTTACTTGATATTTATCCTAGTTGACTGGCTTGACAGATTTATGGAATTAATGTTATGCTTAGAGTTCGTTATCTCTAGAGGAGGAAATGCCAATGGAGAAAATAAAACAACAGGTGAGTGATCTGGTTCACAACTTGGTAACAATAGTAATGATTACATTATTTATGTTTCCAGTACAGCCAGTGAATGCACTAGAAGTAAAACCTTTAGTGAAAACTGAAGCCCAACTAAAGCAAGAAGTCTTGGATAGTTTTAGTAAAGAGATTTACAAGCCATCTGAGATGCTTACAGATCAAGAGTTAGTATTACTACTTAAGACTGTAGGATTCGAAGGAGCAGGCCTTAAGAAAGCTTGGTCAATAGCAAAGCGTGAATCTAACGGAAGACCGCTTGCATATAACGGGGATAAGAAAACTGGAGATAGTTCCTATGGAATATTCCAGATTAATATGATCGGAGACTTGGGTCCAACAAGACTTGAGAAATTCGACCTAAAGAGTAACAAAGAGTTATTCGACCCAGTAACAAACGCAGAGATAACGTACTACATGACCAATGGCGGTCAAGATTGGTCCAGCTGGAAGGGTATGACCCCAAAGGCGCAGGAATGGCTATTGCGATTCCCAACAACTGAAGAGAAGTAGGATAAATGAAGATACAGTATGTATCGAAGTATCTCTCTTTATCAAGAGAGGGCCTTGTTCCAGAGCTTTTATGCCCCCTGGATCAGGGCTCTCTTTATCCTAATCAGGATCTTGAAGACAACATATTTTTATATTGCTTAACCTGCTCATACAAAAAAACAATCGGTATTGTTGATTATGAAAATCTTGTAGAATTAGTAGAGAAAACCATAAATGGATAAAAAACAAGAAATTAGTGCGCCGAAAAAAGAACAGCCATTCTCAACATATGAGTTTGAGTCTGGATCCATTTTGGAGACAGATGCTATGGGACGTGAAAAGTTCTGGGAAGATTTAGGAAGACCAAATGAGTGAAAATAAAGAACAACCTCAAAATTTAGAAGACAACCTGCCCATGGTTAACTACATTATGCTGCATCGTATATATGACATGATGACTCTTATTGCTAATCATTTTGACCCTGAGAAGGCCGAGAAAATGATCGAGTATCATGAGCAGGGATACTTGCTTGGGCCTGGACCATCTTTTACTCCACCAGAAGAGGTTGACCAAAATGCTTGACATAGAAAATAACCTATAATACAATTAAGGTGTGTAGGTGACGGCAGCAATGTCTCCCTATATAATGTATAGTAATATACTACATAAACCCAATCGGATCCGCCTCTGATTGGGTTTTGTGTTTATATCTGATATAATTAATTTATATTTTAGGAGGAATAAATGATCAGAACTAGAAATTTAACTTTAACATCAACAGCTCAAGAAATAACTATTGACGATATGATAGATACAGCAAATACCATATCTGTACAAAACACTGACTCTTCTGACCAAG
>Ga0222712_10000935_pt1 | contig 37369 bp, 49 predicted proteins | sample C33_657DmetaG_FD_165043 | JGI IMG/M metagenome (GOLD analysis project Ga0222712, IMG submission 165043) | Estuarine water microbial communities from San Francisco Bay, California, United States - C33_657D | ecosystem: Environmental > Aquatic > Marine > Unclassified | place: USA: California... | reverse complement strand
CAGTAATGCCGGTGCCAACCACCATCGTAACCACTCCGGTGCTAGTGCCAATGTTGACAACCGTCAGCCGAAACGTGCTGTTGGTTTTCATGTTGGTCATTACTGCGTCGATTGCGGTTGCCGTAGGCATGGTAAGACTTGAAGCTGTAGTCGTTGGATCTACTACCAACAGACCACCCAAAACTTGCGTGGTGGTCAAGGTTGCCGTGGACGTTGCCGTTTGCGGCGCTGCTTGGGTGTCAATTTCCAGTTCATTCGTATTGCCATCAGTGAACTGATAGCCGCCACCAACTGAGGGAAGTGCCATTATCGTTTCTCCTAAAATGTTAAGTTGCTCCCGCGCTAGGCGGGAGCGGTTTGGTTAGCCCCAGATCCGGCAGGCCATCGGTGCGCGGATGGTGTTGAAACCATACAACACATCGACGCGGCAGGGCATACGGTCGTTGTTAATATCGTACTGACGCACGATACGCATTGAGACCCCGTTATGCACCTGACGTGATGCCATGTCAACGCCTTGCGGGAGCAAGAGGTCAGCCGTTGCCAGCGTGATCGCATTCTTGTGATAGACCAAGTTTTGCGGGTACACGGTAGACGCAGTTCCCACGAACGTCACCGCAGCGTTGTTAGCCGGGAACGCATCGATGGTCGCCAGCGCGTTTGCTGCCGTGTACATCGGCGGCGAGATAGCCATGTTAGCCATGTCGCCACCGGACGCCGTTTGCGCTGCGGTCACCACAAACTGTTGCAGGCTACCAGTGCTAAGACGGGTTTGCGGGTTGACCGCATTCACGCCAGCTATGGTAAACACATCGCCCACAGTAACAGTAGTGGTAGAGGTAAGACCATCAAGAGTAATGGTGGCTTGCCCCTGAGTGGCAACCGTTTCGTTGACCAAGATGGTTCCCGCACGACTGCCCGTGGTGTGATTGACAATCGACTGAGACATGTTCATCTCATCGAAGCCCAACACACCTTCGCCCATCATGCCGGTCTTGAACTGGCGGGAAATAGTACCCGTCGGGTTAAAGAAGCCGGTCATACCATTGACCAGCCCAGCGTTAGCGGCAGGGTTTACGGTGGCGTAGCGCGGCGACATAGGCGCAGCCGATTCGTTCAGTTTCTGTTGCGCTTGCAGCAGAACCAGAGCGGTGGCTGGCGTGGTGCCGGGAGTGCCTACGGTGTTGAAAATAGACTTGTAGGCGTTGGCAACGTCAGCATCCACACTCGATGCCAATTGGCTGATACGCGGCTTGAGAACACGTTCCGCGAAGTCGTCCAACTGCATGGTCAGCTCGGCAGAAGTAAAGTTGATGCCGATGTGCTTCTGGCTCGATACCGTCAGCGTGGTGTATTGCTCGTTGTCGTCTTGGACTTGCAGTGCGGCACCGTCAGTCACCAATGCGCGATCCGGCAGACGAATCCGCAGGGTCGAGCCGATCTTGGCACCTTCAACGGCGAAGCTGTCGTCGTACTCCTTATTTACGTTGCGGGAAATCACCAGGTTGTTCTCAAGTATTTCGAGACACTTCCTTGTGATCATATCAATTGTCAATAAACTGTTGGCCATTATACTTCTCCGATAAATTAAGTTAGAATGAAGATTCCATAACCACCAAACGAGGCACAACATGATTAGCGTCACGATAGAAGAAATCGAGTACCGATTTTTTGACCATCTTTACGCCGTTTCGCGCTGTGGAAAAGTCATCAGAAAGATGCAACCTTGCACCCCAACCGTCCATCCGCAGGGGTACTTGTGGTTTGGACGTAGGCTTATGCACCGCATTGTGGCAGCTTGTTGGCTTGAAGATTTTGAGCCAAGTAAACAAGTCCATCACATTAACGGTGACAAAACCGACAACCGCGCCGACAACCTTGAATGTCTTACGCAAAGAGAGCATCTGCAAGAACGGCATAGCGACATGCTTGTTCAAAACGGAAAATACATCCGTACTCCAGAAACGCGGGAGAAGATCCGACAATACCGCACCGGACGGGTTACGTCCGATGAGACAAAGGCGAAGCAACGTGCCGCACTTCTTGGCCGCAAACGTCCTCTTTTTGCCAGAGCTGGTCATAGTGATGCTTCCAAAAAAGCGCGAAGTCTCGCCCATCACCGCAATACTGCTTGCAGAGTTATGGGTGTTGAATATCGCTCCTTCGCGGAGGCGGCTAAGATCACTGGCATTCATAGGTTTACACTTAGAAAAAGATGCCTTTCTGATAACTTTCCTGATTACGAATTATGCTAGCGGGATCTCGCTTCCTGCTTTTTCACTTGTCTTGCCCTTTCAGCTTCAATCCACTGGCTTGTGGTCATGGTTTTTATTGACCTTGGGTCGGTGGTATCAAAACTGCCGGAGTGACCTCCACGAGCGGTGACGGGTGAAATCGGCGCAGGTGCGCTGGACGTGCGTTTTGTTACGGGTTCAGAAGCAATTTTCGCTTCCAATCTTCCTATCTCTTTTGCCTGCAAGAACGGTTGAAGTCGAGCAATGCGGTCAGCTTCCTTGGGGTTTGTGCCAAGATAATATGCAATATCAGGGCCGTTATCCGAGGCTTGAATTGTCTGGGCCATCACATCGGTGATCGGTAGCTTGGGGTTGTACGCGACTTGTTCGAAGTCCTCGTATTTACTCCGCGCATCCTCTTCTTTGTTGTGATAATTCCCCAACAACTCTTGTTGCTGTTTCGCAAACTGCTGCTGCTGGACAATCTGCTGCGCTTTGGAAGTCGTCAGTGCATCAACGTATTCCTCAGTCGTCGTAAACTGTTCCGGCTTTACATGCTCCACAGGGACGGGCTTTGGTGCTTCGGCCTGCCTTGCTTCGCGCTCCCACTTTCGCTGCTCTCGTGCAAGTCTCTTGCCAATGGCTGCGTCCAGTTCCTCTTGGGTAAATACCTTAGAGGGTTCCTTCGGCTCACCTTCGGATGCTTCTACCGGCGCTACAGTCTCAGGCTCAGGTGCTGCCGTAGCTACCTGTTCCGGCGCGGGTACTTCCGCTAGTACTTCTTCACTCATGGCTTGATTCCTTGGAATCCCTGGCGTACCGCGCCAGTGCGGTTATTCAAAAAAGAGAGTCGCTGTTACCGTTCCCGATATGACAACGTAAAGTCCTTTGCTGGCCGAGATGCCATTTGCGGTAAAGGTGTGGTTAGTTGCCGCTGCGGGCGTAAACACGCCGATTATGATCGGGTCACTATTGCTTGCGGTGCCGGAATCGTAGATTGTGATGGTTGGCGTTGCGCTTGCGGCGCTAATAAAAATGCCTTTTAAAACCGTAAACCCGACTTTAATTTGATGCGTTGCGGTGATACGTTCATAGGTGGCTGACATGATGTTGTCCTAAGCTAGGAATCGGAGTTTGTAGAGGGTGCGTAAGTAAACTTCTACGATGTTGTCGATAAGTTGCTGCAACGAGGTGTCAGACTTGTCCACAATGTCATACCGCGCCGCTTCGATTTCTTTCAACTGGTCTTCCAGAAACTCGATGATGTTTGCGGTTTTCTTGGCTGACATCAGCGAGATAGGGCCAATTAGCCCATGCCGGCCCTGGTAGGCTTCCGCAAAGTCGTCGGCAGCGCCCACGATGCGCTCGTAGAAGATGTTTAAGGCTACATGCTTGGAGTAGCTGCGGGTATTAAGATGAACGCTGTGCGCTACGTCCCGCGCTAGAAACAGCATTCCCAGAAAGTCGGTGCATTTCATTTTTTGCCCGTTTTCATGTAGTTTTTTAACGCTTCAAGCAAACCAGTTTGTATGGGGCTATATTGCATTTCACGATTTACTTCTTCGGGCCATTGCCCAAACGTGTATCCACGCAAAGCTGAATCAGCAGCATTTCTTATAGCATCATCTTCGCTGCGGCCTTGGTCAAGGGTCATTTGATAATCGTTTGCGTTAGCTTTTAATGTTTGTAATTGGCTTGAAGTTAAAAGTTTTATTAGGTTGTCCCGCACAGTATTTGCATAAGGGTCAATGTGTAATACCTCTCCCGCAATGTCATGGTGGGTTACATCGTTTGGCCTACGAATTTCAATGCCAAGCCGCGACATAGGAAAATGCTTTGGCCTTGTATCGCGGCCCATTGAATCCGGCGCTCCACCTTCTCCTGAAGGCCATGTTTCTAAATACCCTTCTCCTACGCCATTGCGTAGTATTGGGTTGTGCTGCGCAATAAATGGGTATGATTTAGCCGCTTGGTTAAGCAATGCCTGCAAACGAATATTATCGCCCTGCGCCGCTATGTTTGGGTTCATTCGCATCGGAGAACTGGCGTATGTGTCACCAAGCATATTTTGCGATGGCATGGCAAGCGCGTTGTCCACTATTGCGGTGCTCCAATCGGCATACCTTGTGGTGGCATCTGGCCCATATCCGGCGGCATCTGCTGCATGTGCGGCATCCCCTGCATCATCTCTTGCGGCATCATGTCTTGATCCCGCCCAGGCATCTCGTTAATTAGATCGCCGGAGGTGATCATGCCGTGGACCGTCCCCATTACAATGTCTTGAATCTGCTCAGGTGTCATCCCAGCCTGCACTGCCGAGATCCGTTTAGTCTCGGCGTCGTAGGCTTTGACCTCGGCCTCAAACTCTTTGACCTTCAGCGTCTGCGCTTCCATCGACTGGCTGACGTTTTGCAGCATCTGTTGCATCTGCTGCATCTCTTGGCCCATCGCCTGCATCTGCTGGTTAGCCGCTTGCAGTGCCGGGTCATCCTCGTCTGACAACAGTTTGGGGTCGATGGTTTTGGCAAACCGCGCCGCCATCTCCTGCGCCCCCGGCCAATCCATGTGCTTGATAAAGAGGTCGCCGGCCACGGCCCACAGTTGCGGGTTGCCTTGCAGCAGTTGGCTCATGGCATCCAGCGACTCCTGCCGCTTGGTCATGTAGCTCGGGCCGGTGGTCACCGCAACGTCGTACTTGCCGACGTTGGGGTTGTAGATCTTCTTGATGACAATGCCGGCCTCGTTCTGGATCTTCCTGACCGGCATCGGCTGCGTCGGGTCGATCATGGCTTGATCTGTCTCGCCGTCCATGCCAATGATGCGCGCAATGCGCTGGGTGTCGTAGATCTTCGGTATCAGATCGACCAGTTGCCGCGTGGCGTACCGAATTGCCCGCGCCAGGTTGTCCACATAGTGGTAGGTGCCGGTGTCGGACTGCTTCTCCCGCGCCAGAATTGCCCGCCCCGACCGCTCGTTGCTGGTGGCGCCCAGACTGCTGTCGTACTGCCCGGTAGAACTCTTGATGTCATCCGACGCCCCCGCTTTGGCTTGCAACAGGCCGCTTGAGGCCATCGGTGGCTGCGACCGCTGCGGTAGGGGCAACACGCCACCCTGCCCGTCGGTCACATCAGGATTGACCTCCAGATAGGGCCAATTGTTGATGTTGGCGGTCTTCCATTGCTGCTCATAGCCTTCAAACTGACCACCGTAACCAATGAACGGTGCCTTGGGTGCCAACGCCAGCATTTCGGCCTCTTGGCTGACCCAGTAATTGTACATACGCTGAGCGTCTTTCGCATTTCGCACCAGACCGCTGACGTACATCCGACCATCTATCTCAAATTCGTTGCCAATGACGCGGATTACAGGGATGTATTTGCCTGCCCAATCCTGTTCCTCCAGCACTTCAAACCCGTTGGTCTTGCACCATTTGACCGTTTTAACATCAACATCTCGGGTTTTTGTCGGAACCAAACCCATCATTTCAATTTGCTTTGCTTCCGGTGATCCCGCCATTGCGGTCATTCCACCGGGGTACTGGTTTAGGGTTTTGGCTTCGTGTTTGATGTAAAAATACTCGGCAATTCTCACCGTGTCTTGATTGATCCAAGCATTTAACTGCCCGTCACCCACGCCGTAGGCAAGGCTAGACAGCGTGGCAGCATCTGGAAACTCGCGCTCGTACTCGTCTTTGGTGATTTCTTGGTTGATAAAGCACCATTCCGCGTCCGAGCCGCAAGGATCTTGGATGGTTGGGTCCATGTAAACGCTAAAACTGTCCCGAATACGCCCGATCCGCAAATCCTGCTCAAAGCTGTTGTCGTCGCAGTATTCGGTCAGGATACGGAAGTAGCCCTCGCCAAACGTAACCTGGTTGTCGCACGCGGTGTCGTAGGCTACGTCAGCGTCCGAGATATACTCGATGTGCCGCACGATGCCGTTAAAGATTTCGGCCACTTCAATGTCGGCCTTGTCGTCAGCCGGTATGACCTTGCCACTGGGCCGGTTCTGCCGCTGGTCGTTGGTCACTTGCAGCACATGCTGCGGCAGCTTGTTGATGGTCAGGCAGGGTCGAGCGTTGATCGTCTGCCCTTGCACCGAGCCGCGTGTCGCCAGCACATCCGCAGGCCACTGCCACTGGTTGTCAGGGCTTGCAGCGCGAAAGCGCAGGTCGTCCAGCTCGTCTTCACGCGAATCCGAGTACGCCGCAATCGCCATTGTGAGGCGCGTTCGCATCGTTGCCAGCATCTCGCCGTTGTCACGGTCACCTTTAGTGCCGCCTGACGACACTGCGCCTGCTTCGTTGATGCCTGTGTCTTGATAAGCCACTACTTGCCTTTTTTCTTCATAGCTTCACGCTTAACAGCATAACTTATCGCCACCGCTTGTTTCACGGGCTTGCCAGCAGCAACTTCGGCCTTGATGTTCTTGCGAAAGGCGGTGGGTGACTTTGACTTGACTAGGGGCATGTTCAACACTTCCATCGTTTAAGTGATGCTTTTGCACGTTCAGCGGGACCGCTGGCGTTCCTGACTACCCCAGACATGCGCGCACAAAATGACGCTTTGCGCCCCTTGTCAGCGGCGGTCTTGGGGCTGGGTGCCGGTGGCTTTAGATTGCTGCCGGTGGCTGCGTTGTACTTGGCTCGACCCTTGGCCGTGAGTCCAGCGCCCTTGCTCACCGGGAGCTTCTCGCCTCGACCAACAGCTAGAGACACGCTTTTCTTCACCTAACTGCCCATCCAAGAGTTAGTTACGCTGTTTGACTGAGAATTTATCCGGCGCGCAGGTTCGCGGTACTCGCGGTGCGCGACAGGGAAAGCAAACGTGACGGCCAGCGCGTCAGCGGCATCGGGTGAGGCCAGTCCTCGGCTTCGCATCTCTTTTTTCCCCTCAAGGAAAATCGTACCGCTGCTGTTGGGCTTCTTCATGGGTCCAAGCAGATCGGCTTTTAGTTGCCGGTCGGTCGGGATGGACGCTGTTTTCAGCCAGTCCTTCATGGTGCCCCACATTTCAGCCCGCTTGTTGCCCCACATAATGGAGTTCTTGGCCTTCCAGCCAAAGTTTACCCCACGCACCTTGTACCGTTGTTCTGTCAGCCTGTCAAGTATGCCGTATCCGAGGCCGCCTTCGTCGATTACTGACAGCGTAGGCTTGTATTCCTCGATGGCGTCGATCACCCGCCCGACGATGGTCATGGTGTCCTCGCCCGAGTAGCGTTTTATCGCCACCAGGTCGCGCCCTTGACGGACCACGATAACCGTCGAGTCAGCGCCGCCTCGCGCTGGGTCAATTCCCATAACCACAGGTGCGGTGGCATCTTTGTATCGGGGTCTTTTTGCTGCATCGTCCACCAGCACCGCCGAGATGAACTGATCCTCACCCGCGCTCGGAAATTCACCATACACCTCCACCTTGGCCTGGGGACTGTCCTCGCCGTACTCGGCGATAATCTGCTCGTAGACCTGCTTGTCGGTGTCCTCCACCGTTCTTGCGTCCACACTACGGGTGTTCCAGAACGCTCTTTTTGCGTTAAAACACTCGAAAAAGTACCCCTCGTTGCGCCGGGGGTTGCTAAAAGCAAACCAGTACCTGTCCGGTGTGTTCTCGGTGAAGAACCCGGCGCCAACCTCCCAGATAGGGTTGGGGATACCTGATGACTCGTCGAAGATCAGCATCATGCCGTCCTGGTTGTGGACGCCTGCGTAGCTGTCGGGGTTCTCAGCCGACCAGAGCTTGCCCTCTGCGGCCCAGTACCGCGTACCTTTCTTGAGATCCCGCTCGACCAACTCGCATAGCCACGCCGCCGGCACCAGCTTGGTCGCGCTGATCTCGAACCAGTGGTTGTTGATGGTCATCGCCGCCCACTTGGTTAGCTCGGCCCAGGTCACCGACCGTAGTTGACTCTCCGAGTTGGCGCTGATGATGACGCTCGCGCCGATGCGGGTGGTCAGCATCCACAGCACCAGCCAACTCACCAAGGCTGACTTGCCGATCCCGCGCCCGCTACTGACCGCCTCTCGCAGGGTGTCCATCTGCACCTTACCCTTGTTGTTATCTATATGTTGCTTGATGTCGCGCAGGACTTCGCGCTGCCACTTGCGCGGGCCTTTGAACTTGTGCAGCGGGGTGTTCTTCTGGCCCCACGGGAAGGCCAGCAGAACAAACGCCTCCGGGTCGTCGCAGATCTGCGGCGACCACAACTCAACCATGAGCTTTTGTTCGTCTTCGGAGGTGTAGATTGGGGTTTGCATCAGGGGCTTATCTCAACTGCTTGCCCCTCGATCACCCTTGCGCGGGCCTGCTCAAGCGCCGTGATGACGCTGATCTTCTGGTACACGTCCACACTGATCTCCTGCCGTGCTGTCCACCCGTGGACGTGTTGAAGTATTGCCAGGCTCGCCTTGGCGTCGCCTTGTTCAGACGCCTCGTTCAGACGCTGCGCTGCGCGCAACTCACTATCGGCCTTGCCCTTTTGCGCGGCCAGTTCGGCCAATGGGTCAAATTGGCACAATTGCCGGTACTCCAAAGGCAGCATCCCAGACGCCAGTGCCAGTGAATCTCCTTTCAACCCCATAGATGCTGCTTTATATATGGCATCCAGACGCGCCTCTGTCGCCTGAACTCTAGGTCGGATAGCCAGTGGTAGGGACTGGAACATGGCTGCGTTATACCACGGACTTAAACACGTTGTCCATTTAGCCTATTTGGCCTATGTGGGGGCGTAAGTGGGGGCGTAAGTGGGGGCGTAAGTGGGGGCGTAAGTGTTTGGCTTGCGGACATAAAAAATTTTGAAAAATTGCTTACGAACGCTGCCCTGACCTGTGCCCTTGGCGCTCGGCCCTCTCTCCCCCTATGCTGCAATGCAACAATTCTCGATGCTCGATGCCTGGAAGGCGGATTCATCGGTCCATCGGATCCCGCGGTCCATCGGATCCCGCGGTCCATCGGATCCCGCGGTCCATCGGATCCCGCGGTCCATCGGATCCCGCGGTCCATCGGATCCCGCGGTCCATCGGTCCATCGGATCCCGCGGTCCATCGGTCCATCGGTCCATCGGATCCCGCGGTCCATCGGTCCATCGGATCCCGCGGTCCATCGGTCCATCGGATCCCGCGGTCCATCGGATCCGGCAGACTCTGAATTCCGTGAAATGTGGACAATGAGGGATATGGCTGGCTGGCTGGCTGGCTGGCTGGCACAGGGTTATAGGCCATATGTGCAGTTTCGGCACCCGTTTTAAGTCGGCGCCAGCGCGCGCGCTGTGGCGCGCGCGCCCTGCTACCTATACATACCTAACTTTTAAGATTCCTAAATATGACTAACTGAAATATAGCTTATCAGGCCCATACGCCCCACGAACGAGCGCAAGCGCGAGGGAAAGAACCTGCAAATAACATGCAAATATTGTAACAATATCGCTTGCGAGATAATTCTAGTTATGCTCTAATCCGCTCGTAAATCCACGCACGCCAACCCGGTGCGCGTGTTCATACACTACATTGGAGTCTAAACATGGCCGGATTTATCTTCTTTCGCGGACCTAGTCCGATTGATGGCGCGCCGATTGTTGCCATTGCTACCCTAAAATCAGTAAACGGTAAGACTGGCGATATGGTCCAAACGTGGATCCTGCGAGAGGATATCTCGCCCCTTGATGCTATCCAGTCTGGCGAGGATCGCTCTATTTGTGGCAATTGCGCGCACCGTGGCAATGCCACACGTAAACGGACCTGTTACGTTGATATCGGAAAATCGCCATCCTCAGTATGGTCCGCCTACCATCGCGGACATTACATAGACTTGTCCGATGATCCCGGTACCGTCGCGATACTCATTGCACAGCGCATTGTGCGAATGGGCGCCTATGGCGATCCGGCCATGGTTCCGGTCCGCCAGTGGCGCATGCTGTTAGCAGCTGCGGCCGGCCGGACCGGGTACACACACGCCTGGCGCAGAATGTGGGCGCAATCGTTAAAAGATTATGTCATGGCATCCGTTGACAGCGTAGCAGAGCAGGATATCGCGCGCGCCATGGGCTGGCGGACTTTTAGGGTCCGCACCGAAACGGAACCCCTGCAATCTAACGAATTCGCATGCCCGGCGAGCCCAGAAGGGGGCGAGCGTATGCAATGCATCGACTGCCAGGCATGCGATGGTGGACGCGCCACGAAGGCTAGCGCGGCCATTATCGTCCATGGCGCCATGGCGCGCCATTTTGCGATGGCTTAGTGCTCAACTAATAGCGGCCGCGCCGGCCGCTATTGGGCGCGCATTGCGTCAATTATAGGAGAGTAAATTATGGACAGAATCACGCAACGATACCTAGATTCGCTTTGTGAGCGTATTAACGTCGCGCAAAAGACGCCCACGGCGCCCTACAAGCGTATCGACGGCAAATTGACCGGGCAAGTGGGTAATTACCTTATCAGCGGCGCCTATGGCGGCGTATGCTTGCACCAAATCGCGAATGAGAGCGGCGGCGCGCGCGATGTCTTCTCCTGTGGTCACATCACAAAACGCGACTTGTATAACCGTATGCGCGCGTACCTTGTCGCGTGCGAAGGGCAATCATGAGCATATCCGAAATCGGTAGCTACATATGCGCCGGCGGCGCAACGGTGATTTTTATTTACTTAATTTTGAGAGGATAGACCATGTTGACCTTGGACGAACAAGAGCGCGCAGCATACGCGCAAGGCGATATCGCCCTGGCGGGCGCCCTGGCGGCGCAGATTGATGCGGAGGATGAACTCGCGGCGGTACCGGCGGCGCGTGAGGAGCTGCTGGACGAGATCGCGCACCTAAAGCGTATCCTGACCGATGCGCTGGCGGATGATTGCTGGCGAGAGCGGGCGGCGGCGGCGATTGCCGATTAGTGCCCGGCCGGCGGCGCCTGCTCACGCGGGCGGCGCCGGACTGGCACTTGCCCGTCATAATTCACTAGAGGACAATAAATTATGATTACCATTGATCGAAACAAGCTCAAAGCGGCGGCGCGGTTCGCGGCGAGCGATCCGAAGGATGTGCGCCTGTCCCTGCACGGGGTGCTGGTCGAAGCGTCCCCGGCGGGCGTGCGCCTGGTCGCAACCGACGGGCACGTGCTGCTCGTGGTGCGGGCGGCGGGCGAGCCTGACACCGACACCTGGACGGGCATCATACCGTCGGACGCCATCAAGGCGGCGTTGGCATGGAAAGGCAGCAAGAGCCTGCCGATCATCCTGATCCCGGGCGAGCCGGAGTGCCGGCTCACGCGGGCAACGGGCGAGGCGCTGGTGTTCACCCCGGCGCCGGGACCGTTCCCGGACTACCGGCGCGTGGTGCCCAAAGCGCCGGACGGCAAGCCGTCGTTTTTCGATCCTGACCTGTTGACCAAGTTCAAGCGGGCGGCGGAGGACTTAGGTTCCGAAAAGGGGCTGTTCGACCTGCTCCCCGGCGGCGACCGTGGCGGGTTGGTCTACCTGGGTGAGGATGCCACGGGCGTGGTCATGCCAATGCGCTCCAGCGCCTTGGCCGTGGCCGATTGCCAGTGGGCGGCAGATTGATCGCGCTGGGCGTGCTGCTCTGCCTGGCGCTGCTCGTTATCGTGTTCGACCTGTAGACCACCGCCAAAGAAAAGGGGCCTTGCGGCCCCTTTTTTATTTGACCGCCGACAGGCTCGGTTTTCGCAGAGCATCCGCGAGCGGTGAGTTCACCGGCACCTCCACCAGGCGCCGGAGTTCTGACTTGGTGGCATGGATCAGTTCCGGGGCGCAATAGACGTGGCGCCGGGTGGGCAGTTCCGCGCTCGTCACGCGCCCACAGTCGAGCCACTGGCATTCCAAGAGCGCGTGGTGCAGGGCGGCGGCGGGGATGCGCTGTCCCGGCGCCAGACCAGCGCGCAGGGTCAGGTCGGCGCAGAGGACGTGGAAGGGCGCGGTGATGACGCCCTGCTCGAACGGCCCCTCGCGCCCGCGTATCATCTCGCACAGGATCGACTCGGCGGGCGATTGGCCGTTGGCGATCAGGCTTAACTTGTACTCGGTCACCGGGGGCGCTGCGGCGGGGTTGAACGCGGACACGTCGCGGCGGTAGAGCCAGGCGGCGATGGCCTCATAACCACCGCCTGACTCGAACCAGCGCCACATGCGCTGACCGCGCTCGGGCGGGTCCATGCGCGGCAGGTCAGACCACACGCACATCCACCGGCGGTCTTGGGTGTCGAGGACGATTGGCACCCGGTCGTTTGAGGACGCGATCACCAGGCAGCGGTTGACCACGTTATAGGGGTGCTGTGATTTTTTGTTGACCAGAATGGTGGCGGGCGGGGCGGCAATAATCGGCTTCAAGTGGTTCGCTAAGGCCCGGCGGTCCTTGGCCTCGCTCTCGCGCAGTTCGTGCAGCATGATGACCTCGCTCTCGTAGGCGTAGCCCCACTGTGAATTGATCGTGTTGTTGTTGAGTTCGCCCAGGTTGCGCCCCTGACCGCACACTGACCAGAGGAACGGCGCCCAGAACGTGTCCTTGCCGGAGCCTTGATAGCCGGCGATCAGGATCGCGTGGTTCACTTTGACGCGGGGGTTCTGGAGCTTGCAAGCCATCACATCGAAAATATGCTCGCGCTCGGCGCGCTCGGGGATCAGGGCGGCGCAGTGGTCGAGCCAGAGAGAGATGTCGGCGACCATGCTGCGGTTGACCGGCGGGCGCGCGTCGCGCCACATGTTGCCAAAAACGTCACCGTCGCGGGTCACCAGCACGTCGTCGCCCGGTGAGTAGGTGACACCGGCCAAGGCGGGCGCGCCCATGGACTGACGGTTCTCGTCATAGCAGATCGACGACTCGACGCGGCGCGACTTGCCCTTGTCGCTGGCGTGAATGGAATAGCAGGGGATGTGCCGAAACAGGGCGTTGAACACGCCCCGGGTGACGTGGGCGCGCTCTTGCATGTCGAAGTAGGCTTCGTCCGACAGCAGATAGGCGAACCGCTCATACCACCCGCCCTTCTCAACCCGCCCGATTTCCTTGCGCGCCACGGCGGCGATCAAGGCGCCGGCCTCGGTGCCGGCGCTGAAGAGGTCGCCGGGAGTGATCTTGGCAAGGGTGGTCGCCATCACGGCGGCGAGCAGCTCCTCGCGCAGGCCAGTGGTGTGGGTTGGGCCTCCCTGCTCGGCCACCCAGGACAAGAACCGGGCGCTATTCCACTCGGCGCAGTGGGCGTGGAGGCAGGTATAGGCCCGGTTCACCGGCATGTAGCGGCCCTCGATCTCGCCCGTGGTGTGCGCCTCGGCGTTAGGGCAGACCACGCCCCACCAGCCGGCGGCGTTGCCGCGAGCGGTCAGGTGGCCGGCCTCGGAGAGCCACGCCAGCACGTCGTCGGTGCCGTCGTCGTCCAGGGTGACCGGGCGCACGGTGGCCGTGTCAGCGGGGTCGGGGGTCACGCCCAACGCGGCGCAGATCGCCTCAAGCGTGAATTCCCGCTCGGGGTGGAACTCGGTCAGAACGGCGGCGAAGCGGTCGCGGCCTTCTTTCAGGTTAATGGAGCCGGGGATACGCCAGTTGCGTACCGCGTTGATGGCGCCACCGTCGGTATAGCCGGCGGCGGCGAAAGCCCGCTCGGCAGCACCGGCCACGGCCACCGGCACCTGCTCGCTCAACACCCACGCCCACTGAAAATTACCCGGTGAGGATTCTATCTTCCATGTCGGCTCCAGCGGTGGCACCTTGCTCTTGGTGCCTACGTCATCGACGGCGATAAACGTAACGTGAGTGCAGTTGGCGGTGCTGGCCGACAAGCCGCCGGTCATGCGGTCGAGGATGAAGCTGCCGCTACTGACATACCAGGCGCCGCCGGCGCGGCGGGGGGCGGCGGGCAGTTGCGGTATCCACGCCTTGGTTTTTTGTTGTACAAATAAAACAGTCTCGCCCTCTGGTGCCAAGCTCGTGACGAATTCAATAAAGTCCATGCTATAGTTCCTCTTGGTTGGTTGGTCTGACGGCCCACGGTTCCTCCCCGTGGGCCGTTGTTATTTTCCGTACACGTTCATTATCTTCACCTCGGCCCCCAGCGGCAGACCAGCGGCCCACTCAGGCGGCTCGCACATCACCCGCTCCACCTCTGCGGCCACCCGCTCACCATCGGCCTCTGGACACTGCACGACAACTTCATCGTGACAGTGCAGCACCACGTCGGGGATACGGCGCAGGGCCACACGCAGCAGATCGTTGGCCGTTGCTTGGGTAATGTTCTCGACTGCCAGACCGCGCCACAGGCGGGCGCGGGGCCACTCGGTCGCATCGGCTGCGGGCTTCCATGCGGCCTTGAGGTAGGATACGCCATCGGCCTCCAGTTTGGCGAACGGGTAGCACAGCACCCGGCCCGAGGGGAGCGCGTACCACAGGTGCTGACCGTCGAAGAGGTACACCACCCGACCGGCTGCGAACTCACGCCCGACATTCCGCATGGCGCGGGTGTAGGAGGCTTCCAAGTCTTGGCCGTGCTGCATCGCCCACGGGTTGGTGGTGCGCCACAGGCGGATTACTCGCGGGACGTTCTCGACCCGCACGCCGTAGACGCGCCCAAACGTGTCAAACGATCCCTCGCCACCGAGAAAACCTAACGCGAGTTCCTGAACCTTGCCGACTTGGCGCTGGTCGCCCGTCACGTCGGCATAGGCCACGCCGAAGGTCGCCACCGCGTTGACCTTGTAGGGGTCAAGGCCAGACCTAAAAACATCCAGCTTGGCCTCGCCGGCGGGGCAGTTGGAGAGCCACGGGTTCACGCGGCCCTCGATGGCAGACCAGTCGGCCACCACCAGCACGCACCCCGGCGCCGGGATGAGCGCGGGGCGTAGCATCCCCTTGAGAACGTCGGTCACCCGGGGGCCGAACGCGGGGACAATCTTGTGACCGCGCACCATCGCTTGGCGCACGGCGGCGGGGTCTTTGGCGGTCTTGCGGGTGAAGTTATGCACCTGCGCCCCAAAACTGGCAAACCGGCCCGTGGCGCTGCCACCGGCAAAGACGAACGCGCCGCGCACACGGTCGTCGTCCGTGTCGGCCAAGTCGGCCAGCCGCTTGAACTTAGCCACAGAGGAGGCCCACAGATCGTCGGCGCACTGGATGACCTCGGCCACGTCGGCGGGCACCTCGTCAGGCCCGAGCGTCAGCAGGTTGGCGCGCACCGACTTGTCGATGGAGAACTTCTCGCCCGTCCACATCAGCTTGAGCGCCTCGGGGCCAACGCGATCCTGCACCCACTGGCGCATCTTGGGGGAGCGCACGCTGGTCACCTCGCCCTTGGACACCTCGGCCACAATGGTTTGGATCTCTAATAGTTCTTCCTCGGCGTATTCAATAGCCGCACGGCAGAGGTCGAGATCGACCAGCACACCACGGTCGTTGATGCGCTCACTTGCGTGATAGTCGGCTAGTTCGTCATCGGACAGGGGGCGCATGGACTTGCTAATCTCGCGCATGGCCCTGACATCCTGCGCGCAATAATTAACCATCTCGGCCATCAGCGCGGGGTCGTTGTTAAAGGTGCCGTCCTTGCGTGGGACGCACAGAAGGCGGATCAGCGCGGCGCCACGGTGGTCCTTTTTCATCTTGCTGCTGACCGCACGGCCTACGTCCTCCAGACTGCCGGGGAGGCAGTTCGCACGGGCTTGGGCCGCAGTACAATAGAACTGCTCCAACTTTGGTTCAGGCACACCTATGTCTGGGCAGAGGACATACCAAAAAATAAGTCTTTCGAACGCGGAATTATGCGCGACGATCTGATGGCCGCTGATGTCGGGGAAGGGCTGACCCGGCAACCAGGTACGCACGTCCTCGTCATCAAAGGCGTAGGACATGCACAGCACCTCGGTGCTGGCATCCTGCGCGTAGTTGTAGACGCCGCGACTGGGTAGGTCGCAGCGGCTACGGGTTTCAAAGTCAAGCCAGATCATTTTTCGTTGGTGTCAGCTAAGTGTTCAATAGCCTCCGCAATTTTATGCAAACCTGAAGTTATGCCCATAACAGCCTCGGTCAAAGAAGCAACGTAATTACCTGCTTCATCGTGGCCCGGACTTGCGTTTGCCGGCGTAATAGCTTTAGCTAGAAGTGCTAAACCGCTATATATGGCTTCATATTCGTCTTCATTCATTTTGATTGTCCTTTAGTTTATTAAAAGCGGGGGCCATACTGCGCCCCCGCTTCCTTTTACGCTACAACCCGACGACGACGGCCAGCCGGCGCGGGAGCCTCAACCGCAGCCTCCACTACCGGCGCGGGCGCTGCCTCCGCTGTCAGGCTGACCCACTCCAGCACACCAAACGCTGGCGTGTAGATGCGGCCATAGCTCTTGTGCTGGTAATGCTCATTGCCAAGGGTCACAATCGGCACCGGCTCGTTTTGGTCTTTCTCCACCTGCGCGGCGATGGCGACTGCCAACTCCTGCACGGCGCGCTTGCCGCCTACCGACGTGGTGGTGAACCGCGCTTCCATGCCGGCGTCTTCACCGCTGACGCACTTCAACGACATGCCGACTTGTGTTTCCCAGCCCTTCTTGGCACCGGGAGGCGCCGCGTCGAGTTCAGGCAACGGATCGCTGACCGAGGCCATCTTCTCACCCAGCACCTCGCCGTCGCCCCAGGCGATAAAGCCGTGGACGAAGGAAAACGGGTTGACGGCCCAGTGCGAACCGTCCTCCACCTCGGTCTGGTCGGCACCAAACACCCAGTGGCCGGTGCGGTCCATTTTCAGGATCACAATACCAGCGGGACCAGCAGCAGACTCCAGCTTGCGAAGCGAGGTGGCAAGAGAAGCAACAGCGGGGAGATTTGCACCTGCGAACGTGACTAGATTTGACATTACTTTACTCCTTAGATAAGTTTAGAGAGGGCGGCGGTCAGTTGCTGCCCGATTTGCAAAACCGCTGGCCTCGGATCTGACTCCGGGGCCACCGTATCGCCTGATGACACTGACACCGTCAGTCCTTCGGGCAGATTCTTTACCTTCTTCTCGGCCTGCGCGGGCGAGAGCAGTTCCTTCTTGTAGGGGTCGATGCCCAATTCGGTCAAGGCGGCGGCCGCTTTGGCCTCATCGGCCCACTGGCGCCGGCCTTTCTTTGCGACCATCTTCCAGCCCGGTATTTTATAACCCTTTTCAATCTTGGTCTGCACCAACTCATTGATCGAGTCAATCCAACCTTGCAACAAGACCGCATTGGATGCGTAGGTGCCCAGCAGTTCATCGTCAATGGCGTCGAGCTTGACCTTCAGCGCACGATCCACCGCGCCGGTCATGGCGGGGCAGGTCGGCTTTGCGGGGCAGAAGCGGCAATGGTCGCCGGGGTTGAGTTTGGCATCGGGCAGACTGGAGACCTTCACCGCACGCTTCAAGTCCTTCTCAAACGCCTTGATCCGCGCCGGTGTGGTCGTCCACTGGCGAATGACCGGGGGTTGAATGATGACGCACTCAACGGCAACAGCCCCATCAAACACCCACGCCACTTCGGGCGTACGCATGGCCGCAGCGGCGTAGTACATCAGTTGCTCATTCTGCTCGGCGTCTACCGCAATGCCTTCGCCGAATTTCCAGTCGATCACATACGCGGTGCTGCCAAGGCGACCCAGCACATCGCAGGAACCAAAGGCACCGGGGAGAAACTTGCCGAAACCTACGCGAGTCTCGATGGCGAGCTTCATCTCCCCGTTGGGGTCGAGCTTGTCCAAGAGGTCCAGCGCCGGCTGGAGCTTCTCGTCTAGCATGGTCTGGTCGAGGATCTGGCCTTCGTAGGTCATGCCAATCACGTTGTCCTCGCCCAACAACATCTCGCTGATCGCGGTGTGCAAGAGCGTACCCTTGTCAGCGTACACGCTGGATGACGACGGTGGGGCCAGTTGCACCAACGCGACTGAGCCTGGGCAGTTCATCACGCGCTTGGCGGTGCTACCGCCGACGACTGTTGAGTGTTTCATTCTGCCCACTCCGCTGCGTGGTCGGCCACCAGTTCACTGTCGCGCAGATGCTCGACGAGCATGGCCTCGACGGTCTTGCGCTCACGCGCAATGCGAGTCTCCAGCGCACGGGTGTCGTTGCTCATACTGGCAACGTACATCTCCATTGCGTAGGAAGGATCGCGCTTGTCCAGCAAGAACTCGTAGAGGTCAAACTGGGCGCGACCGTTCTTCGGCCATTGGCCGTCTTCCATGACGCACTCGATCACTGATTCGAGTGCCACTTCCAACTGGCGCTCGGTGGGTTCCGTGCGGATGTCTTCATCACCGTGTGCTTCCATTTTAGTGTCCTTTAATTAAAATATTAGTTAAATAACGGGCAAAAAAAAGCGTCACATCTTGTTTGCGCCCGCGACGCGCTAGTGTTGAATTCCAACCACAACGATGGCGTATGCACAATTTAGGCGCGTCACTAGGCGCAAAACCGTTGCCAGCGGCTACATACTTTGAATCGCCGCACACATCGCACAAACCCACATGTTGGTTACATTTTTTAAACAGCGCATAGATTTGCGCTTGCAGCGCCTTTGCTTGCGCTATTGCTTCGGGGTTATATAGGAAGGCCAATTCGAACCCCTTGAGTGGTTAGGTTTAACGGCGAAAACTTTAGCCCACTTTTATCAAACACCGCCGCGTCAATTTCAAGCCGTTTGGTGTTAATGATTTGCACAGCTAATTTTGCTACCGCCGCCGCACGATGGTGATCGCTCATACCGGCACGCAACAAATCAAACTCTTGGAATAGCGCCTCACACAAGCCCGCTGATGTCCTATTAGTTATTTCCATTTGACTGTCCTTTATTTGAGGTGGAGAAAAAATAATACCACACTTTTATTTTATGTGCTAAACTTTTTTACATCAATAAAGGAAACCCCATGAGAATCCAAACAGCAACCATATCAACTAGGGAATTACAACAGGCGTTGCGCGACTACTGCGCGGCCAACGGTGGCATCCCCGGCATCGTCGTCATCCAGAGCTACGAAAAACAGATCGTGGTGGATCTTGCGCCGGGGGGCACGATTACCAGCGATGAGTTTCACCATGCCGCTACTGGAGCGTGACATTGAACGCTACCTTGTGCGCCGCACCAACGAGCATGGTGGCGTGGCCTACAAGTGGGTGTCACCGGGGCGTGTTGGTGTGGCCGACCGGATCGTGCTGCTGCCCGGTGGCGTGGTGTGGTTCGTGGAATTGAAGACCACCAAGGGCCGCTTGTCACCGTGGCAGAAGCTGTTTGCCGCTGACATGCGCCGCATGGGGGTGAATTACATAGTGATTAGATCGAAGGAGGAAGTAGACCAATGGTTCTCCGACCGTACCAAGAGTTAGCCGCTGACTTCCTCTACGAAGCGGACAGGGCCATGATCCTCGCGCCCGTCGGTGCCGGCAAAACAGCCTTAACGCTCACCGCTATGCGCGACATGCTGCGCGACGGCGTGGTGCAGCGGTTTCTGGTTGTCGCGCCCAAGCGTGTGGCCGTCAACGTCTGGCCGGTGGAGGCCAAGCTGTGGGCACCCGCGCTGTCGTTGTCGGTGGTCATCGGCACACCAACGCAGCGGGTGAAGGCGTTACAGGCCAACGTCCAGGTGGTGGTTGCCACCTACGACAACCTGCAATGGCTGGCCGAGCAGCCGCTGCACTTCGATGGCGTGGTGTTCGACGAATTGACGCGCCTGAAGAACCCATCGGGCAAGCGGTTCAAGGCGCTCATCAAGGTGCTGGACGCAATCCCCATCCGCTGGGGGCTGACCGGCAGCTTTACCTCTAACGGTCTGGAGGACGTATTCGGCCAATGCAAGGTGATCGACCAGTCGCTACTGGGTCGCAGCAAGGGTGCCTTCTTGCAGCAGTACTTTCATTGCATCAACCGCGATTTTGGCGAGTGGACACCCGCCGCCGGGGCGCTCGCGCAGGTGATGGAGCGCATCAAGCCGGCCACGTTCGTCTTGGACGCGGGCGAGTACAAGGACAAGCTGCCGCCGCTGCACACGGTGGTGATGAATTGCGACATGGACATGGCCGACTACAAGGCCATGAAAAAGAACTTCATGTTGCTGTTCCCCGACACCCAGGCCGTTGCGGCCAATGCGGGCGTGGTGACGGCCAAGCTGCAACAGATGGCGTCGGGCTTCGTCTACGCCGAGGGCAAGGCGACGAAGTGGTTGTCAGACCACAAGTTTCAGGTGCTGGACGATCTGCTGGCCGAGAACCAACACGCCAACACGATCATCGCCTACCAGTACCAGGCCGAGTTGGCCGAGTTGCAGCGCCGTTACCCCCGCGCCGTGACGCTCGACGAGCCAGACGCCATCGACCGCTGGAACGCGGGCGCGATAGAACTGCTGCTGGTGCATCCCAAGTCCGCCGGCCACGGTCTGAACCTGCAACATGGGGGCAGCAGACTCGTGTTTCTGGCGCTGCCGTGGTCGCTGGAACTCTATGAGCAGACCATCGGGCGGCTGCACCGCAGCGGGCAGACGCATGACGTGTGGTGCTACGTCCTGCTGACCGAGGGTACGGTGGACGAGAAGATCTACGCCGCGCTGCACGACAAGAAGTCCCTATCACAACTTGCAATGGAAGCTCTGACATGAAACGAATCGACGCATTGAAGGCCAAGCTGAAGGCGGCAAGGTCCGAGTTGACCATCCGTTACCGGCAGTTTCATGCTGCCGAGCGGGGGCTGGCGCGGGTGTTGAAAAACATTAACGAACTGGAGAAGAAAATTGAAGCGACTAACCTGGCGTGAACTGAACCACATCCTCGCAAGTAAGACCGAGGCCGAGGTGTTGCAGATGTTGCAGGAGGAGAAAGCAGACGCCCGGCGCGTGGTGGTGCTGGAGCGGTTGCACCAGCGGTACAACACTTTGCGCGTGTCCCGCGAACGGGTGGAGTTACTTCATGGCAACTAACACGGAGCGGGCGGAAAAAGTGCTGGCAGCGCGCCAACGCCACGGTAAACCCTTCGCCTTTGAGAAGGGCAGCAACTGGACACCCAGAGCGGTGCCGGTCCTGACTGAGTGGATGCAACACAGAACTAAGGAGGAGAAGAAATGACCCTCACAGACATAGCGTGGATATTTACAGGAATCATATTCGCGGTCATCACCGGCTGCGTTGTTTGGATTTTACGAGAGGAGCGCAAACGATGAGCCAACTACCGGAATGGGCGTTGTGGACTGTTGTGGGCACGTTTGCTGCGCTTGTGTTGTGCGGAGCGGTGTTGTCGGGCTACACAATGGGCGTCAAAGAAACGATCCGCGAGGCGCAGCGCAGCGCAGTCATCGCAGGCGCAGCACGGTGGACATCGAACCGTGAGACTGGAGAAGCCCAGTTCGACTACATCCAGTGTCTGAATCCGGGGGTCAAATGAACCTTGAAGAATTTGCTAAGTCAGCCGGGGTGCGGGTAATCCGGCATTCAGGGAACAGCGGGAAATTCGCTTATCTCGAAGCGGGTTATCCGTACACCATTTATTCGGGATTCCGCACAGAAGGCGGGGCGTACAGGCACTGGCTTGAAGGCACGTTTGGAGCGCGCACCGGCAGGACCGTTATGAGGCTGCTCAAGCTAACAGAAAAGCGGTGCCTGAATCCGGGGGTGAAATGAGCGATACGCTGAAGACCGTTCCGTGCTGTGGGTACACCTACACAGACGACGACTACCCTGTCAAATGGAACCAATATAACGGGGTGGTGCAATGCCACAACTGCGGTGAAACGTGGCTCCCGAGAGGTCAACTCTCCACCTTCCGACTGGCGACCATCGAGGAATGCGCGAAGGTGTGTGAGAACCTTGGCAAGGAAATCGTATGCCCAGAAGAATGCGCCGAAGCACTCCGCGCACTCAAGGAGGTGAAGAAATGACCCCGAAACAGCAAGTCCTGAAGCGCCACCCCGATGCTGTGTGCAAGGGTGAGTATTCGATGATGTTCGGCGTGACCTACCGAGTGATGATCGGTGGCAAGTGGGGGCCGTCTTTCACGTCGGCACATCGGGCGTGGTTTAACGCAGCATCTAATACAGGGAGATGAAATGAATTCGTCTGGGCAATCTTTAAACACAACCCTGCCGTCAGCAACCGGAGGAACTCACCGCAGCTACAGTCACGTGCCTTTACAAAACGTGGTATTTTTTTGGACTGCCCAGAGAGCAGAGCGCCTAACGTGGAGAGCGTCAGGCAGTCAATATTGGGACTTAATAGGAGTAGGTCATGCACCAATACGAAGCGAGAGCACTAAAGTTGAAGCCACGCAACGCAGTACCAACGACAGTACGCAAGGAGACAAGGCCAGACCACGAGGTAAAAACGTTAAAGCCTGAGTACGTATGGCCTGGACGACGAATGGTGGATTACCCCACCGAATACAAACCTAAGCCCCACCCAAGGCAGTTAGAAATGCGCGAAAAAAAGCCCCTGTAAAAGGGGCGAAGGGGGCACTGCCACGGCATCACGAAAAAAGTCTTGGTCCTGCCTTGTCAATTATAAACACCATCTTGCGCGGGTATGCGTCGGGGGTGTTTGGGATGCTGATATGTGTCCAGCTATCAAACTCCCGGATGCATTGATCGAATGGCAAACCTGATGCCGTTATTGCTTTCACCACAGCATCGGGTGACATCCCGGGCACTCGTATATCGGCGGCGCACCCGAGCCGGTGCTGGCTACTTTCGCGGCTCCCACACGCTGCATTGACCGCTTTGCTGCGGTAAGCCGAATTAATCATGATCGGCTTGAACTGCAACAGTTCTTTGACCTTTTCCAGAAACTCAGCCAGCCGTTGCAGGTTTGCCAGCGCCGCCGGATCTGGGGTGTTGTCCAGGCTCCGGTGGTCAGTGACGGTCAGCTCAGCTAGGGTAAAGTGCGGGGTCACCTGTTGCCGGGGTCAGCCCTGACCGCACCGCCAAGACCAAGCGCCGCAGCGATACCCTGCGCCAGCAGTTGATACTGCGGTGGGACCAGCGGGATGCCAACGGCAAACAGCACTCCCAGACCCGCTAAAGTCGATGCCTCGCCAAACCGTTTTCTGAGCCAGCCCATGATTATTTTCCTCTCGATGGAATGTCTCCGCCAACAGGGTTTGCTGCTCCAACCGGCGCGGCGGTGAACGCGGTTGTGCCCGGTGCTACATGACCGTTATTCCACGGCGATTCGTTGATCGGGCCGTAGCAGTTGGCAAGCTGCACACCGTTGACCTTCTTGGCTTGCTTGTCACACAAGAATGACCATTGGTTGCTCATCCCGCCTCCGGCCTCTGTGGTGGTGGTGAACGAACGCGGGGTCATGGTGACCACCGCCCAACTGGGTGCCTGGGGGTACTCGGTCAAGGTCGAGAACAAACTCCAAACCTTGCCAGCCGGGGCTTTGCAGGAACCTTTCATTAGTTTGCCGTTGGCTACGGATTTTCCGGTCAGCACCGGACAGACCGCCATGCCCTCCTGAAATTCCTTGCCATCGACCCGGATCGTCTTGCCGGTGGGGACGCTGGCGGAGGCAGCACACAAGGCAAACTCGCCATCACAGATCATCAGGTCAGCAGCAGAGGCGTTTGCGCAGAACAGTGCGAGGAGCAAGAGCTTTTTCATGGTCAGCCTTTCAGTATGATGTGGAGGAGCAAGGCAATAATGAACCCGGCAACGCTGATGCCGATCTGCTCGATGCGCTTCAGACGGGCGCTGATAGATTCGTAGCGCAGCTCGCAGACCGCCTCGTGCGAGGTCAGGCGCACGTCCAGCTCGTTGGTGGTTGCCATTAAGGTGCCGCCAGTCTGTTTTGAGATTCTTGCGGTGCTAGTTGGTTAAGCCGTTGCGCGGCGCGTGTTTTTGGTCCTTGCGAAGAAGGCAATACCGGCCTGTCACCGCGTAATTGCTGGTCCAGTGAATCGGCCAGATCCAGCATCTTTTCCCTGTTTACCGCAGCGACTCGTATTTTCTGCGCGTCGGTTGCGCGTTTTGATATTTCGTCAAACCCAGCCGCTTTTTCGCGCGCCTTTTTAACGGCTAATTCGGCAATGTTTCTGTCCGCCATCCGTATTGCTATTTGCTGTTCTGATAGCGTTTTATACGCGGGAAATAAAGCTTTAATTTCAGGCGACGCTTCTGAAATAAATTGTTTAGTTTTATTCCAAGCAATCTTTTCCGCCATCGTCATATCAAATTGCTTATTTTCAGTAACCTTTTTAGCCGCACTTTGCAATAGCGTGCCTGTGCTTTCAATAACGTCTGGCGTTGCGCCTTTCATACCTTGACTAACATTACGCAGCCGCCCCGTTATAGGGTCTAAATCAAAGGCAGACCCGCGTCCAGTAGGCAGACGCGACGCTGCTTCTGTTGCTATCTGAGCGGCCTCCGCTCCTTCTTGATAGCGGCGCACAATATCAACGGGTTGTTTAGGATAGCCGGGGTAATCAATGCTTGGCATTGTTAGTTGCGCGGGCGCTTGCGGTGATGGATAGTCACCTAGAGTAAATTGGTTCCCCGCTTGCGTTGGCGGTGCTTCTCTAGCCGGAAACGCTGACGGTTCCCATGATGGTGCTAGGGTAAGCCCGGTGTCAGGTGCGGGCCGGCGAAAGTCTGGTGGCACCGCGTACTTGGCTTGAAACGCGGGGGAAGCCATACGACGTGCGGCTAAGTTGCCGGCAAAAGCGCCGCCAACCGAACCAGCGCCTGCACCTACTAGCGGGCCAACCCCTACTGCCGTTCCTAAAGCCGCGCCAAGGCCCATACCCAACGTGCTGCGAAGGGCGCGCGGGCCAACAAAAGATGTGGCTGGCGTAACGACCATTACTGAAGGGTAAATAGCCGCAACTTTACCAAGGTCCGCTGGCAATCCCGTCATTTGACCTTTGCGTTCTTGCAGTAACTTAGCATATATTTGCGGGTCAATTGCGCCGCTTGCATAATCTAACGCCCGCGCATGGTCATTGATTTGTGCAATCTTGGTTCGTGCTGCTCTTAGCGCCGGTACAACTTCCGGTGCCGCGTTGGCGTCAAGTATATCTTCCAGCGTGTTGGCAATTTGCATCTGCGCGGTTGCTCTATCCGTTGCTACTGGATCTGGCGCGCTAGTGCCTTTATCGTTGGCCTTAAAAATAGCCTGCGCGTCGCTTCGCAACTTCCTAATGTCATCCAACACTGCCGCCCCACTGCGGCCTTTGCTTAACTCTAGTAATGCTTCATCTACCAATGCACTGACCGCCGCCGCCCCAGCTTTGCCGCCGATTGACGGCGCTTTGGGTATGGCGTTTAATGTTTGCATTGCTGCGTCGGAAACGCGCAACGCTGGCAGAGCGCGTACGGGCGCATACGGCCCACTTGCTACATCCAGCGCATTGTTGATGGTGGCTAAACTGATTGGGTCGGGCGACGTATCCCCAATATCGTCCTTTACCAACTTAATAATTTGTTTAGCGTTGCCCTCGCCCAACGCCTTGTCGCCTTCTCTGCCAGCAATGGCGCTAATAGCGCGGGTGGTTTTTGTTGGATTGGATATAGAAGGCGGTAAAGCCACGCCTAAGCGTTGCGCGGTTTGCGCGGCGTCAATTTGCGGCGCGTTCGCGTAGCTCTTCGCCTCGTTAGTTACTTGCCTAACCGCAGCGCGGGCTTTTGCCGCTTCCGACACAGCGCCACCAACTAGCTGGGCCTCACCGCGCAAAGCGTTAGTCGCCAAGCTAAGGGGCGGCGCCGCAGTGCGGGCTAGCGCGTTTAAGGTCGGAAAAGGGACGCCCACAAGCGGTGCCAACACTTCGCCAACGGCCTGTATGTTTTCCGCACCAGGTTGAGTTACTGGCTTGTACGCTAGCATTTCTTGGACGCGCTTTACTGTTTGCTCACCCGCCGCCGCACCTTCACGGGTTCCAAACTTGCCGCTGGTCAGGGAACTAACAAGCCCTGCCACAGGCGCCACAACGCCGCCAACCACGCCACCAATCATACCCGGCACCACTTCAGCCACGCCCAGCGCCCGCTGGTACAGCGATGGCGCGGGCGTGGGTGCGGATACCGCAGGCATCCCCGGTATCTGGGCTACAAGACTTTTAGGTGCTGCGGTTACGCCACCATATTGCTTTGCTAAAGCCTCGTAATCTACTGGTGGTGACGCGGTGGTCCCCCCGTATTGTTTTGCTAAAGCTTCGTAGTCCATTAGTTTAACTCCGCTGCTTTTTTGAACGCGGCAAGCGCGGCGGGTGTGTCAAAGCTGTGTGTTTTTCCGTCTGGTGTAGACATCGAATATGGTTTTGCCGCCGCAGCGGGTGCTGGCGTTGGTGACGAGGCAGCGGGTGCTGGCGTTGGTGGCGAGGCAGGCGCGCCACCAACCAACGACCGCATTGCTGACTCCATCTTAGGTGTCCATGCTCTGCCTGAGCGAACTTTTGCGCCATCAATCAACCCTCGTAATGCGTCTTGTTTGGCAGCTACAGTTCCTGGCTCATCCGTAAACGCAGGTAAGTACGACTGCCTTTGCTGTGCAAGCTGTTCCTTGTTGTACGCTGCGCCCGTGGCAAGATACAGCAGTGAATCAATAATGTCAGACTGCGCTGCGGCAACAATTTGTCTATCTCCCGAACGCGACAGATTTGCAACGCCAGCGTTGCCAAACATTGCCATTGCAGAAGCCTCCAGCCCACCGGGCTGCGATGCACTAGGCGTTTTCTTCAGTATGTTGCCTATTTGCACAGCAGAATTTAAAATTCGATTAGTGTTGTACGCCGTTTTTAGTTCTTCTTCGCGTATGTTTTCTGGTGTTTTAGACGGCGGAGCATAACCAATAACGCCGGGGGAATTTGCGCCCCCACCCGGCGCATATGTCCTTGTATCTACGACTATGGCTTTTGTTGGGTCTGTTGGGTCTGCAATGGTTTGGGTGGACGGCGCCGGGGGTTGTGCTGGCGGGCGGCTAGCCAATCGCATACGTATTTGTTGCGCTTCTGCGTCTGGCGTAAGCAACCGGTCTTGACGTTGAGTATCGCGAAACGCTGCGTACCCCGCTTGCGTGGGAGGATAACCAAGCGCCTGCATGGTGCGAATTTCTTGGGATGTTGCTTCCGGCGCCGTGCCAATAATGTTGCCTTCAGCCCCCATAAGCGTAGTACCAACCGTGTACCGCTTACTTAACGCGTCGGCCCGTTTTTGCAGCATTTCAGCGTATTTATAACCTTGGTCCGTACCCAAAGCCATGTTTGCAGCAATCTGTCTGTTTAAGTTGGCTATCGTTGTTTGCGCTTGCGGCGGAGCAACGGGGGGCGCAGGTAAGTTATTAACCCCTGCTGGCGCAGAAACAACACCGGGCAACATATCAGCCGGGGCTTCAGTGGGTGCTGGGGGGAGCGCGTCGCCAGAATTAAGCCTGTCAAATCGCGCTTGGTCGCTTAGTTTTTGGCTAAGCTCAATACCCAACTTGAAATGCTTGGGCGACTTCATTAACACATTTGCTAACCGGCCTAAATCCGGCGACCCGCCTTTAGCTTCCAACTCTTGTTGCAACTTAATCATCTCAGCGCGATCAGATTTCAACTCATCGAGTTGCATTTGCGACATTTCATTTTGCCGCATAGCCCCTTGCATCTGCATGGCTTGCAGCATGTTGGCCGATTGCTGTTTCCGCGCCTCTTGCGGGATAGCCGCAATCCGCGCCCCAATGGTCGGATCAAATGCACCGAAATTAAAAGATTCCATGTTTTACCTTCCTCTTTGCATATACGCGGCCATCATTGCATTTATGGGATCGGGATTCATCATGTTGTAGACGTTCTGCCCAATACCCTTGATTGCTTCGCCGTAAGCTCCCGCGCGAGTAGCCCCAGCGCCAGCGTTTGCAACGGCTGTGTTACTGGCAAGGTTTGCCGCGTTGCTGCCGTAAGCCGTATCACCGGCTTGCATGGCAGATGATGCGGTTGGGGCAAAGCCCGTCAAACCGGCCAGTGCGTTGCGCTGCGTGGCCTGATTGCCAACATAGCGGTTGTACGCATTATTGTATTCTTGGCTTGCCAGATCCTGAGAATACCGAGTGGCACCCTTCAGAGTTGAGCCAGATAGCAGGTTGCCGCGGCTGGCGGCGTTTCGGTCCAGTGCTTTCAAACCCTCGGACATTCGAAAGCCGTAGCCAGGATCTGCTTGATAGTCAGACATTGCAAACGGTCTAACCAGATCGCCACCAGGCATTACGCCTTGCGTATAAGCAGGAAGCGCACGCAAACCAGCTTGATAGAACGGTTCCTGCCGAGCTTGGTTTTGCTCGTTCATCCTAGCCATGAGCTGGTTGGAACTGATGTTTGCGTCAGCAATACCTTGTGCTGCTTGCCTTGCAGCGTTGGCTTGCAGACCCGCGCCAAGCAGTCCCGCACCACCGCTAATGACAGATCCAAGCACTGACGGGCTTGTAAGGTATTTTGTCCAATTGGTTGCGCCTGAAGACCCTTGTGACAGTGCGTCTTGGGTAAATTGCAACGCTTCTTGGGGCGTGGCTCCGGTGTTTATATAAGTATCAAATAGGTTTTTAAACGCAGGAGTATTTGACTGTGCCCCCGCGCTACCCGTACTAAACAAGTTGCTTAGTGCGTTTTCGCCACCGCTTGCAAAATTACCTGCCGCATCAAAAACCTTGCCGTAATTGGACAGGTTCCCGCCTACCCCGCCAGCCACACCGCTGCCGAGCATAGCAATTTGCCCCAAACCTGAACCCAGCATGTCTTGGGCACCTTCGCTAACCAGTTGCGAGGTAATTGCCCCCGATCCTGGCAAGAAAAAATTACCTGCAACGGAAGCAACCGATTCAACGGTGTCGCGTATGTCTGTCCAGAAGCTCATTTAGCTAACCTCCCGCCCAGAGGCGCGAATGTTGATGGCCGTTGCCGTCCCAGCGATGGTGGAGATAAACCCGCTTGCCATCAGCACCTGGCCCACAATCTCGGGAAAAGTGTACACCTCGCTGGCGGCAAGTGTCTTGGTCTTGGTAATCAAGTTCTGATTGCCAGCCGTGTCAGCGGCAGTGACCAAGTTGACGCTAAGCGTTGCAGCCGTTGCGCTGTAGTTTGTCGCCGTGAACTTGTCGATGATCGTGGTGACGTTGGTTGCGGTGTATTGGGTTGTCTGGCTAGACTCCGCGATCTTGGCGGGGATAAGCGTCTTTACGGTAACTGTCAATTTAATTCTCCTTAGCTAACTGGTACAATTATATTGCGGCTAACCCGACGGGGGACATACGACTCATCATCGTATGCCGCGCTTTTCGATGACTTTCACTTTGATGAGGTGCTATATGCTTACCCAAGCAAGACTTAAAGCGGTATTTTTCTACGACCCGGTTGTCGGCGTATTTATCCGCAGGCTTAAACAACTTGGAGCCAAAGTCGGCAATATTTCCGGCAGCCGCAGTTCTGACGGATATTTGACCACTTCGATTGACGGAAAACCCCATAAATGCCATCGATTGGCATGGTTGTATATGACGGGTAATTGGCCCTGTTACGAAATAGATCATATTGACGGTGATCGCGCTAACAATAAATTTTCAAATTTAAGAGATATACCCAAATGGGCTAATGTCCAAAACCAACGCAAGGCGCAAAAAAGTAACCGTAGCACTGGCGTTTTAGGAATTTTTCCGAACGGCAACCGGTTTTCCGCAAGGCTTTCGGTAAATAACAAAAAAGTTTACTTAGGCATTTTTTCAACCAAAGAGGAAGCGCATCAAGCGTATTTAACCGCAAAACGGGCGTTACACGTTGGCTGTACGATTTGACGGTCACGTTATATGCTCCTTACGGTTACTCGGTCGCCAACGGAAAGCCCAGGCGAGACAAACGTAATCGTGGTGCTGTTGGTTTCGGTATACGCCACGTTGTATTCTTCCGTCAAACCGTTGACTGCCACAATTGCGCTGCCGCCCATCGTGTACGGCAAAACAGTAAACACCGTCTGCCCTGCGGTTGCCACGACTGCTGGCTGCATAGCTCCGTAGGTTCCCGAAATATTGTCTGTGGTATAACTTAAAACGTCAGCGGAGTCCTTAAGAACAAACTTATACGAGCCAACCCCGAGCCAAACAGAGGCGCGGCCTGCCGAATCCAATATTACGGGGTTCGCGTTGGGGGTAGTCCCCGCGTAGGTCGTATAAGTTGCAAGCGGGGTCGTGGTCCCCGCTTCGTAGGTGTATAGCTTACCTCCCGCCAACGGAGCGCCATTAGCGTCAACAAACTGTAGAAATGGAACGGGTGAAATTGTAGCCATTATCCGTTTCCTTTTAGTGTGGAATTTTGGGGTAGTGAAATTGGATAGGTGCTATTTGATGCTTCTGGACACTTCATAGAATACAGAAGACAAACAACGCAGAGTGATGATTGAACCGGTAGTAGGAGTTACATTTACTGAGCCTTGCAGTTTCATCGTAGCCCCCTGAACTAATGTGGTGTTCCCATCGCCAAAGTAAATTATTAACTCTTGCCCATTAAGAGCGTTGGTAGTTAAATCTGTCACGTTCTGAGGCGCGGCATTTACAATTGTGCAAAGGTTTTTATCTAAAACATTAGGCGTAGCAACGCCAGTAGCCAGCGAATTCACTGCGCTGCGTACCGAGCCAGTTACATATATCCTTTCAACGCCGGCTGAAGTTTGTTTGCTAGGTTGCTGGATTGTATTTATCTCTGTACCGGAATTTTCAAGATACGTCAGTGGGTCAGTTCCGGTAAATCCTTTTGCGGCGGGAAAACAAAGATTTCTTGCGGTGACAGTATGAGTTCCATTAGCACCACCATACGAGGTGACTTGCACATTTCCGCTAATATAGGAATCCGTGATTACCACTGGCTGTTGACAGTTGCAGAGAATGTCTATGTCTGCTGCATTGAGTTGCAGTTTTGACAGCACGATTGGGTAAGGGTAATTAACTCCTGCCGTTCCTTGCTGCCTGAAGAAGTAGATCGACGCGCTTCCTTCCGTATATCCACGATCAACGGTAAATGGTTGAGTCGCATTGTCTACCAAAATTATTCCGGTGGTTATGTCGTAAAACTGGCAGTTCAACAGATTGCAAGAACCAGCCCCATAACGAGCAATTACGTTTGCGCTTGCAAAGTAGCAGTTCTCATAAGTAATTAGAAACGCATTGGTGTTATTGTTGTAAATGCAATTTGCTGCCTTATCTGATCCGATCAGATTGTGTGACTCAGCAATTCGGCATTGATAAAAAGTGACCGAATCGCCTTGAATTGACCCAGCGTACTGGTGGATTATTCCCGTTGTTGGAGTTGCGCCAACAAACTCACAATAAGCAAAGTTCATTGGGGAGTTGAGTGTCAACCCAGAAAAATATAGTACTGCGTCGGATATCTTGTTTCCATCAAAGCTGATGCTGTCAATCCGAAGATCATTGGTTCCTGCAAATGTAACAAACTTGGCGCTAGCAGTACGGCACTTTATTATTGTGCTGGGTACGCCAAATGTTCCGCTGGCTGGGTTAAATGAGTCGCCGTACAAACTCATACCAGACATAGTGCTATCAAAGCTAAATGGGTCTACTAAATAGGTTCCTACCGGCACATACCCACGTTGTCCAGTCACAGCAACAGCAGCAAGAAACGCAAGCCACGCAGTAGTGTCATTAGTAGTGCCATTACCAGTAGCACCATAGTCCATAATATTTATCGGCGCTGATTTGATTTGGCTATAGTTAATTTTTGTGATTGCCATAGTAATCCTAAACAAAAATTGTTACTGTAAAAAGCAAAGATGACGCCGTTGCTACGACAGTGAATGCTGAATATATTTGCGTACTAGCACCAAGACCTAAGACCGCACCGCCAGAGCCTACACCAACGGTCATGCTGCCTGCGTTATTTTCTAAGCTAGTGAATGGCATATTGCTAGTCAAAATATTACCGGCAGTTATTGCAATTGAAGTTGCGCCTTGCATCTGGCCCTGAACAACAACCATGCGGCCTATCTTTGTATATGTACCAGTGCTAGTAAACGCGCCAACCACAGTAAGCCCTGATCCCTGATTTGGTGTCCAAGTGCCTTCCTCATAATCATCCAGCGTGTTGGCATCTGCCACAGCAACCGCCGTTGCGGGGAATGCAATGCCGCCAGCACCGGGAGTGGCACCACCGACAGCAGCGCCTGTGCTGGCCTTCATCGTAGTGAAAGACCCGGTGGTCGGCGTTGTAGCCCCAACCGTCCCGTTGATGTTGATGCTGGCGGTGCCGGTCAGGTTGGTAACCGTACCACTGGAAGGTGTACCCAGAGCGCCGCCGTTGACCACAAACGCGCCTGCCGTTCCGGTATTGACACCGAGCGCGGTAACAACGCCAGTTCCGGTTGTGGTCGAAGCTGGCGCTGCCCCAGCACCGCCGCCAATAACTAACGCGCTGGCAGCAAGCGCAGCCGAGGTTGCCCAGGTTGATGCGCTTGAAAAATACGGAATACCACCCGAGGTGCCAGCAACCGTTAAGGCCAGCGTGCCGGATGTAGTGATCGGTGAGCCAGCAACCGAGATCAAGCCGCCGGTAAATGACTGCGCTACGCTGGTAACGGTTCCAACCGTTGTATCGGTTGCCCAGCTAGGCAGACCTCCGGCAACCACGAGCCGCTGCCCACTGGTGCCGATAGCAAGTTTGGCAACCGTGTTAGCGGCGCTGGCGTAGATTATGTCGCCTGCGGTGTAAGATGTCAGGCCAGTACCGCCGTAAGCATAGGTGATTGTGCCAAGATCGCCCGAGCCAAGCAGCGTTGTGCCATTGACCGTTTTGAGGTTAGTGCCGCTGACCAGCGCGGCTTGCTTGTTGTTAAAGGTCGTCCAGTCGGTGCTGGTCAAGTAACCGTTTACGCTCGTTGTTGCAGCGGCCATCGAGATTGCTGGCGTGGTGCCGCCCGAACTGACAACTGGCGCGGTGCCGGTCACGCTGGTCACAGTACCGCCCGATCCGGTTGCCGATAGCGTTCCGGCTGCAAAGGCAACGCCTGTGCCGATGGTGACGTTGCTGAACCCGCCCGAGCCGTTGCCGTACAGAATTGAGGTGCCGCTGGTCGCCGGGGCGTAGTCAGTGCCGCTGGCCGCTGCGCTGATTGCGGTGCCGTTGCCTTTCAGCAGCCCGGTGATGGTCGTGGAGAGCGTGATCGCCGGGGTCGTTGTTGCCGTTGCCACCGTCCCCGCCAGCCCGTTGGCAGACACCACCGAAACGCTGGTGACGGTTCCACCGCCATCAGTTGCCCATGTTGGCGCTCCAGCACCGCCGCTGGTCAGCACCTGTCCCACTGTCCCGGCGGCACTGACTGCCAACGCAGGGCCGGTGCCATAGGCTATGCCGCCCGCCGTTGGGCTACCGTCCAGATTGTAATTGGCGATGGTGCCGGTCTGCACAACCGGCTGGAGGTACGCCCCCTGGATGGCGGCTTCTGCGTTCTCAAACCGCGACATCATCGACATCAGTTGCGCGGTGTCAAGGGTCGCCAAGAAGTCGCCCGATTGATCCTCGTATTGCGGGGCGATGTTCTGGTTGATCTGGATCAGCAACTCGGTCAGGTCTGGCTGGTTGGGTGGTCCAAGCTGCAACTCCTCAAGCGTGATGGGGTTGTTGCCGCTGCCGGTCAAAACAAACAGGTTGAGAAAGAACCGATACCACTCCCGCGCCATCAGGCCGGTGCGCTCGTCGATGAACGGCACCCGTGGCGCGGGAATGTTGGTGATGTTTAGGTTAGCCACTAGCTACTCGTTGGAGTAACGAACAGTTCAGCGCCCATGATGGCGATCTTTACAGGGTCGGTTCCTGACACCTCATACACCCTGTCGCGGATCTTCTCGGTCATGCCGAGCCGCCGCCAAATAGTGCGGGTTCCATAAGCCCCGAGCTTGCCCATTGAGTTCCAATGTTCGTTTGACCAAGTGTGCCCAGCGTCATCCGACCAGCGCAGCATGACTTGCGGGTCGTAACCAGGAGCAGCGGTGTAGGCTTCGGTTTCCAGCGCATAGCCGTTGTAATCCTCAGCGGGTTGCACTTGGGTCACCAGCGGCTCGTTACCGTCGCCGGCCTCCGTGACTAACTGGTCGCTGGCTTGCGTGGTCAAATACCCCTGCACAAACTCAGCCACGATGATGTTACCGGATTCAGTGGCAAGATCTTCGGCATCGTAGGCGGGGTAGGCATTCAACCCAACACCCGTTTCGGCATCCAGTTGCAGCGAGTGGTGCGCGGTACGTTTCAGGTTGTTTTGGCCTGTTGGCAACGCCCTCCAAGACCGCAGCCACTTTTGAATCTGGTCATCATCAGCGTAGACATCAAGATCAAAAGCGTACAGTCTCCCATCCTCGTAGTCCCCAACTACAACCTCGTCGTTGAACGACATCTGGCAGTTGCTACGGTGCCGGACAAATTGTCCGTTCTCGAACCCAGCACGTTCGTGCCACAACTGGGTGGACACGTCATAAACCCATGTTGCTTCGGCTGACGGGAAGATCAGAACATAGAACGGATGCCCGTCTTGCTGGTAGGTGTAGGCAACCGCATCGGAGATGCTGCCGTAGCTCTGGATGGCGTATTCCACCGCATTGGTGGAAACCCGCGCTGGCGTGTAGCCGTTAGCCCGGTAGACAATCCCCCGCCCCCGAGCATCCGAGCCTAACCAGAAAACGCTGTTGTCGAGCTTTGCCACCGAGTATGCAGCCTCGCACCCAACCTCCATGAACGCGCCTTGAATCCGCGCCAGGGGGAAGTCAGGCGTTCCCGCGTCATACCAGACCTCAACGCTGGTAGTGCCAAACAAGAATATCTCGCGGTGGTCTACGATCAGCGCAATTACATTGTCGGGGTAGCCTTCGGCACTTGCAAAGTCCAACGGGTCTACGGAAGTGCCATCCAACAGACTGGTAACCCAAAACTTCTGCGAGTCTGGTTCGTTAAATACGAAGTACCCGTCAAGGTAGCCAACCGAGCCAGCACCAGGGAAGTCCACATCCGTAATCTGGGCAAACACTAACGTGGACACGTTGTAGATGTAGCTTAACGGGTTACAGGCGATAAATATCTGCGTTCCATTGTCAGCCATACTGACCGGGCCAGAACCCGACACAGAACCAATCAAGGTCGCAACCCAACTGGTGTTTAAGCTGTAAAACTCACTGCCCGACACCACATAGGCCACGCCATTGGTGACCCACAACCCACGGATCGGGCCATCACCGACAGTCGCAAGCAGACGCAGGCCGGGGCAGCGCAACAGGAAGCCAGCCTCTTTACCGCCGCTGCCTTCTGGCACCGCTTCGGCAAAAAGGTTGACCATGCGGTTGTCTGCCGCATTGATGGACCGAGCGACATAACTGCCGCCGAGAATGGGCGTTTTCAATTACGCCGCAACTGCTTTGATGACTGCAAAATTAAAAACTGGGGTTTCTGTGGTGGTGCCACCCGTTGTGCGGAACGTAAGGTTAAAGCTACCCGCCGCCACTGCGGTGACCATCAGATCATACAGGTCTGTTCCTGACTTTTGATTTAGTATAATCACATCGGTTGCCGCCACGGTGCTATTGGTCACGGTAAAAGTGGCAGCAGTAGCTGACCCCGCTGCGCTCACCAAAGTAATTGCGCCAGCCGTTTTGTTTAGCGTCACGCCTGTAGTGCGGCTGGTTATTTGTGTTACCGCCCCGCCAGCGCCCGTTGCGTAGCCCACACCCGCAGTGCCGGTAGATACAATCGTGCCGGTCGCAGTAAGGCTGGTGCCGGTTGCCGCACCAATTACCGGCGTGGTTAGTGCCATCGAGGTGCTGGTGCAGGCGCTGATGTTGCCGCTGGCAACCGTTCCCAGTGCTGGCGTGACAAACGTCGGGCTGGTAAACAAAAGGGTTACCGACAGTTGTTTGGTCGTGCTGGTCGTGGCTTGAACAATCGGCAGCACATCAGCGCCAGCTTGCGAAGCGGCAACGGGTAGAGCAGAAATTGCGATATTTGCCATGTTAGTAATTCCCACTGTAGATATTAAACCGCTGGCGGGTTGCCACGATGCTGTAAGGCAAGCTCATTACGTCGTCGGGGTTGTTGATGCGTTTAATGTTGCGCTTGCTCGACATGGCAATCCGTTGCACCTGGGGCGGCGGCTCCACGCCAAACTCGGCAGCAATCTCAGCCGCTAAGTTGAAGCGGAACGCTCGAAGATAGCCTGGAGGCACCACCAAGGTAGTCGCCAGTGTTGCGGGTTCGGTTAGTTCGGTAACGCTAATGATGTGCCATGACAACGCCTTGGTTGGCACCGGGTAGATTGTCATTTCTATGTTTGGCATCGTCATATTTACAAACAAGACCTGCGGATAGGTGCTGGTCACTGTCTTTACTGCAATGCCGTTGTACTGCGCTTGATTTATTAGCTTGATGCCAAAACTGATATTGTTTGATGGGTCGCGGAAATACGTTGAATCGTCAACCAGTACCGGACGGTTGCCCACAAAATCACCCGTAGGCCCGAGAGTGCGTGTTGCGGTATTGGCCGGCCAAGTAAATAGTTGGTCTTGCGTCGAGAACACAGACAGGCGTTCCGATGACCAGCTATCCAACATCTGGTTCATCGCGGTCAGCGCGTCTGCTGAAGTCGCCGCAGAAGGCGTTTCACCTTCGGCCAATTGACCGATCAGGCGCAACGCTCCGTTGATCTGGTCCCCCGCCGTGGTGGTCATTCTACAAGCTCCTTACGCGGTCGCCCTCGCGGTTTTGCCAGTTCGTTGACCTCCGATTCGGGGCCGCCCAACTCAAAGCGTTCCCAACCGTTTTTTTCGTCGTACACCGCTTCAGCCTCTGCAATAGCGACCTTTTTGCCGTGGACGGGGTGGCGCATGTAGATGACCATATCGAATCCTTAAAAACCACCTCGCGGCTGTTACACCGCGAGGTGTTGTTACTAAGCTACGCGATAAACGGTGTACGCAGCGGTGCCGGTTTTGCGGAACAGGAACTGAGCCGCACCACCAACGCCAGCCGCACTGCCGGTGATAGCCACAACCAGATTGCCAACCGCAGTAATGCCGGTGCCAACCACCATCGTAACCACGCCGGTGCTAGTGCCAATGTTGACAACCGTCAGCCGAAACGTGCTGTTGGTTTTCATGTTGGTCATTACTGCGTCGATTGCGGTTGCCGTAGGCATGGTAAGACTTGAAGCTGTAGTCGTTGGATCT
>Ga0222712_10000934_pt1 | contig 37377 bp, 50 predicted proteins | sample C33_657DmetaG_FD_165043 | JGI IMG/M metagenome (GOLD analysis project Ga0222712, IMG submission 165043) | Estuarine water microbial communities from San Francisco Bay, California, United States - C33_657D | ecosystem: Environmental > Aquatic > Marine > Unclassified | place: USA: California... | reverse complement strand
AACCCGCCATCGGAGGTTGGGGCCGCATTTGTCCCGCCGGAGATGTTCAGCCATGTTCCCGGCCCGCCCCAGAAATGCCTTCCGTATTTCCCGTCCCATTGGGCAGCCGTGTGCAAAATGCCGTTGGTGGTGACCAGCGCATTTCCCTGAAGCGAAATTTCCTGACCGTACAGATTCAAATCATACGGAAGCGAAAAGAATTTCAGTTTGGGATTCTCCGCGACCTGAATGCCTCTGGCACTCCTTGCGGGACCGATTTGAAAGTTTGTCAGTTCGGCATTGAACGATGCCTGAATGTCGCCGTTGTATGTGTGGCATGGGGGACGGAACTGGGTCAGCGAGTTGCATCCCGTGATGTACAATCCCCCGCATTCGAGCAAATTGGGGATATTCAGCTGGGTTAAACTTGAAAGGCCGTTGAAGTTGACAAGACCAGCAGATACCAGCGATGCAGCCGAAAATGTCTGGAGGTTCGGGGCACCTCCCATGGTGTTTTGTATGTTGATGGTTTTCGCAGTCAGCAGGCCGTCCAGCTTGACATGGGCGCAATTGATCGGGATTTCAATGTATTCGTTTTCGTCCCAATTCGAGAACGATCCGCACAAAAACGAGCTATCGTCCACATCGGCGCTGGCCAATGCGGCGATGTTGAAATTCAGATCGCTGAGGGTGTGCCATTTGGGGCCATCAGCCCCCACGGTGAGAACCTGCCCGGTCGTGCCGATGGGCAGCATGGCGGTGTGATCGGCGGCTGTCTGATACGGAATCGAACCGGCAGCACCCGCAGCGATGTTGACCGACAGCGGAGCGAACGGCAGGGGTGCCCATGCGCCCGTCATAACAGACCACGCCAGCAGGTCGGCATGATGGTGGCCAGCGGGAAGGCCGCTGGCAACCAATTCACCGACACTTGCAGCCCAATTTTTGCCGGTGTCTGGATCGCCAATAACGGTCAGGTCGGTTGGTGCCGGGCCCTTGCGGTCGATTTGGTTTATCGGAAGGGAAGCCCATTCGTTGGCGTTTCTAGACCATGCCAGCAAGTCGCCTTGATTGGTGCCGGTGGGCAGGACGGATTTCACCATGTCCGCAACGGTGGCCGCGCCGGATATGCCGGTGGCCGGATCACCCACGATGGTCAGGTCGGTGGCAGACGGAGTCTTGCGGTCAATCTGGGCGATCGTCTTGCCGTACAGGACTTCCTGAGTTTCGATCTCACCGGTATTCAGGCTGTTCATCGAAGTCCCCCGGAAGTAGCGCCGTGAAGGAAGTGGCCGTCTCTGACAAGGCCCCACAGGAGAGGGGTTCCGCTGCTGACCAAAAACAGCTCGTTGCTGTTGTCGGGCTGGGGCAATTCTAGCAAAGCCGGATAGAGAGCGTCAAATACTAGCTGAGAAGACAATATGCCGCCCTTCTGCTGCGGCTCCTGCGTACTGGAGAGCTTGAACGGCTCCACGACAATGGAGTTCTCCTCGTTGGGCATGTACAGGTGGCACGCGGCGATCAGCAACTCCTCCTTGGCAAGGTGCTCGTACAGAGCCTGCGTGGCACGCTCGCCCTCGTCCTCGTAGCTGCGGCTCATCAGCGTGCAGATGATTGGTCGCTTGATCAGGCAGCCCGGGATGCCTGTCCCAAGCATGGTGCCCTCATCGACGGCACCCTGCCCCGGCTTGAGGCAGATCTGGTAGTCGCCCAGCCAGAATTGCGGTGCACCCTGCAGCCCGAACCAGTTCAGATCCAGACCGACGCTGTTCAGGCGGTCGGTGAAAGCCTTGATAACAAGGCTGAACGGCGTGCGCTGAAACATGGCTCATCACGGCCCGGGTGGCGGGTCCGGCTCCTTTTCGCACTGCTCTTTCTCGGCTGGCGGTGTGCCCGCCTCGCCCACGCCGGGATCTTCCACGTCCTCTGGTGCGGTGACGGGCCAAGAGTATTCGGGCTGCCGCGTCATCTTGACCCCCAGCGGGTCGATGTTCTCTTCGCGCAAGTTGAGGGCCTCGTCGTGGCTGTGTGGTGGCTCGCACTGGGTGTCGTGGATATGCACGACGCGCACCGGCATGGGGTCGGTGCCGTGCATCATGTCGCCCGGACGTCCCCAAGGGTTGTGCTTGTTGGGATCGAGCTGGAATGCCGGGATGTTGAAATTGGGATTGGTCGTGTGGTCCCTGCGGTACGGGTGCAGGGTGATGCCGGGGATGATCTCGTCGCCAACGAGGCTCAACTCGCCGGAAAGCATTGGCCCAAACATCATCTTATTGTCGCCAGACAGCACCGATCCAAGGCCTTTGGCTGCTGGCGTTGCCCTGCTGTACTTGTACTGCATTTTCACATAGTTGCTCATCACGTCGTGGGTGATGTTGAACTCGATCTCTCCGCCAGCGTAAAAACTGTCGCGAAACGGACCCGGGTTGTCAGCCTGAGATACCAGCGGCATCCGGTACGTGAGTATGTACCAGCCGAGCAGCTCCAGTTCGTAGCGCGTGCTCATCGGCGTGCCAAACAGCTCAATGTTCAGCTCCTCGTATACGTTCGGAGCGCCGTGACGAAGCCTGTCGAGCTCGTTGCCACGGTCCACGGCCCTGACAAATTCGTTGGCCCTGTCAAACCATTGGCCGAGGGCAAGGTTGCCAGCGTTTCTAATGGCGTCGCCGAGGGCCTTGCCCATATTTCCGCCCGGTGCCATTATGCCCGGGTCGGGAATGGCAAAATAACCGTTATACGCACCGAGGAATTTGCGGCTGCTGCCAACAGTGTGCGTCACCTTGAGGTTGGCGAGGCGCGATACCGCACCTTTCAGGTCCACCCTCTTGTGGGTGACGTTGCCGTCTTCGTCCTCAATGTCGTATTGAACATCGATCTCAAAACCATTGATGATCGGGCGCTCTTTTTCCACGTCCACTATCGCGTATTCGAGACGAGTCATGTCTGGGTGCTGCACCACGCGGATCTGGTCGCGCTTGTAGTGCGGCGGGCAGCTCAGGGCGAAATACTCACGGAAGGCGTCTGGCGTGCACGGCTTCGATGCGGACACGTCGGCCCGCAGGCGGATCTCCCCACGCGTGGTGCGTTTGGTGCGGAACTGCTCGTCGATCTCCACCTGCTGGCTGTACTCGTGCGACAGGACGGCTGAAAACTTGTCCTCGAACAGCGGGCATTGGCTCAGGTCGGTCTGGATGCCGAACAGCACGCTGGTGCTGCCCATGCCAGCAATCTTCTCAATGTGGCAAAACAGCGGGATTGGCCCGAAGGTCACGTCGCACGCCTGATCCTTGTGCGGCGAGTCGATCAGGTAATTGCCACCAACCGCGTAGATGAGGCGTCCTCGCGGTGCCATCAGGGCATGGCGGATGGCGTTGTCGGTCTCGAGGCCGGTGACCGGATCTGCGCCCACGTTGGCGTTGGCCATGTTGCCCTGATTGATGGCGATCGGCCCGGTGAACTCGGTTGGCTCCAGTGTGGAGGTGTTTGGCCTGTACCGCGTGCCAAGGTAGTGCTCGCTGACCGTGGGCGCGAGGATCGCCCGCACCACCAGCGTGTGGCGAGTGTACAGGTAGTTGATCTTGGCCTTGTCAAAGACGGCTTCGCGCTTGTGGCTGACCAGCTTCACCACCTCGAGGGTGATGCCGTTGTAGATGACAAAGTTGTAGCCCCTGATCATTGGTTACATCTCGCTCAGCAGGGGGACGTTTCCGGTTAGCTGGAAGAAGCTCTTCTCTTCGCGCTGCTGCACGGAGGCCAGCATGGATTCCACGTCGATCTCTTGAAAGCCGTGCTGTGGCAGGTCGAGCGGCGGCAAGGCGTCTAGCTGCTGCGTGCTCAATTGCAGGGGCGGCAGATCCTGAAGCTGCGGCGGGTCCGGCAGGGCGACGCCCGGTAGCGACTCGAGCTCCTGACTGGTTACCCGCAATGGCTCCAAATCTTCGATTCTGGGCACGCTGACTTCGAGCGGCCCAAGGTCCGACGGTGGTTCGGATCGCCCGCCAGAAAGCTCAGGGAGGGCCTCTACGGGCGAATTCTGACCGGTCTGTATCTCGGGCAGCGCCTCGGGCGGGTTGTGCTCAGACGCGACTAGCTCTTGAAGGCCTTCAGGCATGGCCTCGCGGGGCACTTCCAGCGGTTGCATCTGCTCCACACTGGAGGACGCTAGTTGCAGCGAATCCAACTCTGGAGCAGGTCGCTGTTCGGTACTGGCGAGCTCGCGAAGCGGCTCGGGTGGCTCAGCAGGCGACAGGGCGATCGGTTCAACCGCTTCGGGCGGGGTGCGCTCGGACAGGCTGACGGGCGACGGTGGCTCGGGCTGCTCCGCACTGGAGATGGACAGCGGGGCCACTTCCGGGGCTGCCGGAGACTGCAGCTCCAGACTGGAGAGCTGCGGCTGCGCCTCGTGCTGGGTGAGCTCGACGGGGGCCACCTCTGGAGGAGGCTCAGATTTCAATTCTGGCGCGGGTAGCGGCTCGGTCGATGGATCGTCCTGCCGGGTGGCTGACGTGAGCTCTAATGGCGAAATTGGGCCCAATGCGGGCACGCCAAGACCAATCGGTTGGAGCGGCCAACCGGCTGGCATGGGACCGACGGGTCCGGGCCCGAGTTGCTGGTCGTTTTCGGAGTCAAGGCCGAGCGTGCCCCACTGCGGGGGCGCGTCGGTGTAATCGACCGGCTGCCCCACAGCGGAGGAAGACGCCCCCTCTGGTGGAGGCGTCTCCCCGGCGTTGTCCTCGTTCTCTTCCGGTTCCAAGCATCACCTCACGGTTACTTGGTGGTCGGCGAGATGGGGGCGCTGTTGGGCTGGATGGGCGTGGTGTTGGGCCCGGAGGAGAACCCGCCGGCGGCGATCATCTTGGCCTTGCACGCCGTGTCGATGGCTGCGGCCTTGGCGTCGTTGTTCTGGAACTTCAGGTAGTCGAAGGTGTACCAGAGGATACCGGCACCTGCGGTGAATCCGGTGTTGCTCTCGAACTTCATCGACAGGCTGGAGGTCCGGTTGCCCACCTTGGTTGGCGAGCACTCCATCAGGACGGCGAGGGGGATGATGTAGCCCACTTCGCTGCGGTTCACCACGTCTGGATACCAGACGAAGATGCCGCTGGAGTTGCCATCCAGATCGGTGGGGGTCGCCATGAGCACGGAGTCATGGACGCCCTGACGGGTGCCAGCTCCGCCCGATCCAGCCGCGATGACGGCATCGACGGCAGCCTGATTCCAGCGGTTGAGCTCGGCCTGCAGGGTCATCTTGTGGCCGTGCGAATTCTTGAAGATGACGTTGTCGCCACCGAGGTCATTGCGCACGTCCTCGCGGATGACTTGGACGGCCATCTGGGGGTATCGCTCGCAGGTTCCGAGGGGAACGAGGTTTGCGCCCCATACGGCTGGGTCGGATGCGCCGTTGACAAGCGTGGTGGGCTCGACGTCGATGATGAACAGAATCGCCGGGCCGGAGTGGTAAAACCTGCTTGGCATTAGATCAGCCTCCTTGGGTAGTCCTTGACGGACGGAACATCGGCGCAGGCAGTCCCGTCATAGCTGGCCTGCGGTAGCTTCTCGGTGTCCTTGGTGGCGTAATGGGCGTCGTCGGTGAACACCATGGAGGTGACGCCTGACACGCCAAAAGAGGCACCGTGTGTCTCAAATGCACCGAAGGAGGGGGAATCGACGGATCGCGACACAGACAGGGTTGCTGTGCCCTTGGCCTCGTTCTCGTACTTGCCCGGTTCCTGTTCGTACACCTCTGGGAGCGTGCCATGCCGCTCGCTGGCATAGCTGACACTTTTGGTGGTGATTGGCTTGTGCAGGCGGATGATCACAGCGGAGGTCGGGCTGGGCTGCGATGCCAGCTCGGATTCAATGTGGCTGATGGGCAGGTAAATGAGACCGCTCTGGTGTGAATACGAGGCCTTGGCACCCGACGCCGAATACGGGGAGGCGACGTGCGACGGTGCGACCTTCGGGAGGTACTTCCTGCCGGTGTAGTTCTTGAGTATGTCGAGGAGGCCCATTAGTTCGGATTCCTCCTTCCCCACAGCCTGCTGGCCAGACCGACGTTGTCGGTGCCGGAGTGGTAGCCCGGCGTGCGGGCCTTGAGCGATTCAATGTGCAGGCAGGTTGCAGCGGTGTGCTTCGCGTTTGGATCGTCCGTTTCGCCCACGCCGGGCGTCACGGTGTGCCCGAAGATGTCGAGCACGCGGTCCCCCTTGCGGAGGTTGTCCAGCATCGCGTTGACCCAGTCCATCTGCGGGGCCATGGCCTTCATGTCGGCGGCGCTGTATCCGCGCCGGGCGACAAGGAGTGAATATGCGATGTCGCAACTGAGGCGAACCAGCAGGGAGTGTCCACTGCCTGACATGTTGGCAAGATCGGCTAGCGAGTAGCGACCGCCGACACGGCAGGCAGAGTCCAGAATCCCTGCTGCGTCCTCGAGCACAGCAACCACCACTGGGCTGGTCAATGGGTTCGGGCTGCGAGAGCCGGTGTCCGACACAAGGTCGGCCACGCGGCGCTCGTCATACCGAATGATCAGATCCTGCGGGGTTGCGTATGCCATTACGCGATCACGTTGCGGTAGATGAACCCGGTGATGGGCGCAACCACTTGCACGTCGTAGTCCTCGACCACGCGACCGCTGATGCGGCGGTTGTCGGGATCGTCGCGCTGCTCGGTGGACATCTCCTCGTACGAGAAGATGTGGGCAGTGCTGAAGGACTGGCTGCCTTCGGCGGATTCGAGACCGCCGGGACGGGCCACCATCAGCAGGTGATCACCGAGGATGAAGGTCTCGGCGCTGGGCACCGGGAGCGGGTCGGTGATCATGTTCCGACCGCCCTTCTTCTTGGTGGTGATCTTGATCGCGTCTTCGATCACGATCTTGTAGCCGTACAGCCGATCGGGGAGACCGTACTCGCCGTTGGCCGATTCCTTGTCGCCAAGGATTTGGGCCAGAGCGGTCGGGCTCTCCTTCAGGTACGTGTGAACTTCCTTCGAGCGGCTGAGGGCGTCGGCCACCGTCGGGTTGATCACGATGACGAGGTCTTCCTTCTTCACCGCGCCTTGGGTGTTGATGAGGATCTTCCTCGCGGACCAGTTGAGGGCTCGCTTCAGCAGCGGGCCAACACTGGTGCCCTGATTCAAGTCGCCACTGTCGCCAGTGTTGAGCGGCTTGTTGGGAGCGCCAGCACCTTCGGCGGGCAGGGTGTTGCCCGTTGCGCAGGTGATGTCGTTCTGGGAGGTGAAGATGTTCGACTCGGTCAGCTTGCTAACCACGCGAACGGTGCGGGCAGTCATCGCCTGCACTGCAGCCATGCGGGCGTGGCTGGCAATAATCTGCCAGTCCGCCTGATCGGCTGCGCGGTAGCCAACCCGGAAGGGGAAGGCGTAACGCTGCGTGGCGTACTGCTTGAACTCGAAGGCGTCGCGAGCCCACTCGCCAGTCGGGGCATCCTGCCCGTCGTGCCAAGTGGCGTAGTTGATCTGCTCGTCGGTGACGCGGACGGCGTTCTCGGTGTTCAAGTGCATGTAGTACCCGCTCGTCTTCTTGACGGGCGTGATGCTCACGTACTTGTTGAGGGCGAAATCGTTCTTGTTCCGGCTGAACTCGACCTTGAGCTTGCCGGAGGCGTCGAACGATGGGACGAAGGTGTTCGTCCCCGAAATGAAGGCGCTTGCCATGTGTGTGACTCCTGTTCTTTACGGGTTAGAGGGCGACAGTGCCGGGGGGAAGAACCAGAACTCGGACCAGATTGGGCTGGGCCGTGTTGGTCGTCTTGCTTGCAGACTCGAGGGTGATCGCACCCACGTTCTTGCCAGCGGCAGACTTGATGGCGGCACCATCCGCGTCGGGTCCGACCAGCACGCCTGCGGTCAGGTCGGCTGCACCACCAACCTTCACCAAGCAGACGTCGCCCGGTCCATAGATCTGGATCGGGTCGCCAGCCTCGGCGGCAAAGGTGGTGTCAAAGCCGGGCAGGGGTGCCAGCTTGGAGCCATCTTGGCTGATGCCGATGATGAGCTCGGTGCTGGTGGCCTTGCCCTGAAGGGCCACGTGGTCCTTCCCGGCTGCGGCGCTGATGGTCACAAAAGTGGCGGGTGCGATCTTCTCGCCAGCCACGAGTGCGGGATTGTTCAAAGGCATTGGAAAAACCTCCTGTTAAAGGATCAATAAACCGAGCTGGAGGAGCCGAGTTTCGCCAGCGCCTCCTCGTACGAACAGTTGTTGTTCAGGGCGTATGCGGCAGCAGCTTCAGCGTCGTGCGAGGTGCGGCCATGGTTGGTACGGGCGGTCTGCTCGAAGTACGGCATCGAGCCAACCGGAGCTTTCTGATAGCGGTGCCGCACCCTTGTCAGATGGGCCTTGAATTGCTCGTCGGTGAGGTTATCGCACAGCGCAAGCTCCTCTCCACGATCCAGCATGTAACCCTCGGATTCGAGCTGGATCAGGTCTTTCTCCCGCTCCGACCGCCGGTAACGGATGATCAGGTTGTTCAGCGCACCCTTCATGTCCTCGTTCTCGCGAGCGAGCTTGGCGAAGGAGATCTTGCTGTACTTCTGCTTGGGGTCGCCCGGGGCGAAGGTGTTGGTGCCGGACGCGGTGGCAGCCGACATTTTCAGCGGCTCCTCGTCGTCCTCACCGCCTTCTGGCGGAGCGCCTTCTTCCGGGGGAAGCTCTTCGCCACCCTCGAGTCCGTCGGCGGAGGGGTCAAACTCGCCTTCGGGTGGAGCGCCGCCCATAGAGGGGTCGCCCATGGGGTTCATGTCGCCAGCGCCAGAGGGGGAGTCGCCACCTTGTGCGCCCTCCTCGGACATTTTCTGGCTCATATATTGCCAGACATCCGTGGACTTTATGGCCTCAAGGACCGCGTCCACGATTTGCTGCGTATTCTCGTCCACGCTGAGTTCTCCTGAATCATCCATTGATGCAACGATCTTGCTGCTGTTGCTCTTGGAGAGCTTGAGCAGCCCCAGATCCCGCTCCGGAGTCGTTGCGCCCAACAGCGAGATTGGATCGATAGTCAAGCTGTCGAGCCACAGCTCCACAGACCTGCGCGGAAACTTGCGGACCTTGTCCACGGACTTCTTGAACACGTGGAAGGTGCACGCGAGTGCCGACTTGCCCGTCTTGAAGAATTTCTTGACCTTCCAGTTGGTGGCGTATCCGACCACCTCCGGTTGCTCGTGCTCGTGTGCCTCGTCGCGGGTATGCCCGATGACAAGGGGTGTGGCGTCACCAGTATCGCTGATGCGCTTGTTCTGGTTGTCGGCGATCTTCTTGAGCATCGACTCGGTGACGTTGACCATGGTCTGGCCGCTGCTGTTCTTCAGCGTGTGCGGGTCCAGAACGAACACGTCTTCCTTGTCGATGTATTCGCCGGGCGGCAGCACTGTTCTAGCACCATTAGACATTTGGTAGACCCTGCCGATCTATACCTTGCTTGTAGTAAATACAGGCAAAAAAACTCGTGTCAAGCAGATTGCCGATATTGCGCGGATTATTTACCCGCGCACTTCGCGCACTGCCCGTCGTCTTCCGGGGGTGCCGGTGCGTCCGACTCCTCCAGATCGATCATGGGTTCGCCCTGTTGCACGCTTTGTATGTACTGATCCAGCTCGCCGAGCCTGCCCATCTGCTTCAGCTTGCCGGAAACCTCCATCAGCCTCTCCCTGTCGGGCCAGACCGGGCGGGTGCCGGGCTGATAGAAACCGGCGTCGAGCAGCTCGTGGTGCAGGTCGCGCAGGTTGCGGCGGTAGCTGGTCGGGTCGGACAGCACAGACTTGGCCAGCTTGTGGTCCTGACCGGCGAGGTGCTTGAGCAGGCTCTTGGTGCCTTCACCGAGGGAGTCGAGCCACTTGTAGTGCAGCTCGCGGCCCGGGGCGTCGTGCTGCTGCATGAGCTTCTCGAACTTGTCCGGGTCGGAGCCCTGCAGGTCTTGCAGGTAGCGCGTCATCACCGCGAGCGATCCGGCGCTTGGCTCGGACCCCATGAGCTTCTTCGCGTCGGCACCAGCCTGTTCGGCTGAGTAGCGCAGCCGCGTGCGCATGCCACCACCCTTCTGGGTGATGATCTGCCGGTCGGCGTACGGGCGCGAGCTGCCCGGCTTGAGGGTCGGGTCTTCCTGCCAATATTTCTGCTTGCCGTCTTGGCGTGTTCCCCAAGATCCGACAAAGGAGCCGGTGCCGGGCTGGGTGGTGACGTTGATGCCCTTGGACGCGGCCCACCCGTGCAGGGCCTGCGTAGCGGCTGGCTTGCCGTCGGTCATTCCGGGGTCGTCGAAGACGTGCACCCTGAACCCGCCCGTCTTGTTGGGCACCAGAGTCTTGTTGTCCACCCCGTGGGCAGACAGCTCCTTGATCAGGGCGTTCGGTTCGGCATTGCCGACGTCGAAGGTGGAAAAGAAGTGCTGCCCGTCCTCATGCGGGGTGAACGCGAGAACTGCCTTCTGCCCCTGCGTGTATCCGACATTCGCGGCAGCCTTGCGCAGGTCTTGGTGTGAGACGTCGCCGTTCACCTCGTGCACAACGGCGTCCTCGGCACCGTCGCTCCACACGCCGTATCCGGGCGAGGAATTGACGGCACCACGGGTGATCCGCTTGATGTAGTCCGCAGCCTTGCCGGTGGAGACCTGAGTGCGCGTGTCGTTGCGGTGGGACGAGATTGCGTCGGCGTACGTGATCGGCACACCAGTGTTGGCATGCCCTGCACCGGGGGTCTCTGGTGTGTGGGTCTTGTTCGGGTCTTCCTTGATGTTGGAAGACGCCATGATGTAGCTGGTTTTGGCGTAGCGAACAGGCGAGCCAGAGCGCGACCGCTTCACCACATCGGGTTTCTTCTCAGCGCCCTTGCCAAGGTGCTTTTGCACGGCGTCGATCTGCTCGTGGGTGCCCCTTGGGAGCATTGGCGGATTCACGCTGAATTGGCCGCGTTTGCGGGCCTGAGCCTCGTACGCCTCATTGCGCGACTTCGCCTGCTCGATCCTCGGCATGGCGTAGCGTGTGATCATCTCGTTCAGGGTGTCGCTGTACTCTTCCTGCATCTCAGGGGTGACATTCCCCTGCTTCATGCGGTGCTCCATGTTCATCAGGGAGCGGAGGTCATTGCGACCGCGCTTGTCCACGGGGTCACCGCGCTGGACGGCACCGAGGATCTCGTTGCGCCATGCGTTGACGGCGTCCAGCTCTTCGGGGCGATGCCTGCGGGCAAGATCCTTGAGCCCTGCCCCTTCCGGGCGAGCACGGTCGGCATCAACCTGACCGGCCCCGGGCTGCTGGCCAAGCGGCCACTGGCCTCCACCTTGCCCCTGCTGCCCTGCGCCTTGGTCCATATGGCGCTGCATCCTGCCGTTGCCGGGCTGGTTGGCTGGTGGTTGCTGCGGCACGGCTGGATTGCCACGCACGCCCGGATCACCGGGGTTGACAATGGGCGGCTTTGGATTGGCGGGCGGGCGGATATTTGGACCAGCCGGGGCGGGTTTCACGTCGCGGAGGGGCATGCCTTCTTTGGGTGGGCCCACCACGGCAAAGTTGCCATTGCCGCCACGAACAAAGCCACCGGGAGGTGCGACGGGACCGCCAGTTCTGCCGTCCTTCCTTCCGCCACCAAAACCATCGACTGGCCTCTCGTTTAATTTGCGACCATCTCCATGGATTATTGGGCTATCCTTGGCTATTGGGCCGTTTGGCCCAAAAAGGTCGCCATCTCCGCCATTATTGCCATTGAAGGCATCCAAGGCGGCAGCGCCGCCAGCAGCGCCAGCTGCCCATGGAAACAGTTTTTTGGCGAGCGACGGCTCTGGCGGGGGCGGCGCGGCAGGCTTTATTGGAGCCGGAGGGGGAGCTGGCCTCTTTGGCGCTGGTTCCCACTCGGCGTCTATCACCTCTGGGCCAGTTTTTTTCGGCTTGGGCTGCGGCGCGGGCACCGATGGCTTCTTCGGAGCGGGCAGCGCAGGCTTCTTCGGTACGATTGGAAACTTGGGGAATCCCATCATTTGCCTCCTTGCTGTTGCTTGAGGCGCTCCTGCTCGAGGCGCTCCTTCTCGGCTTTTTTCTTGCGGTTCTGCTGGGTGACCAGATACCTGTCGCTTGTCTTTGGAACAGCCTCAGCGTCCCTGTATCCACGTTCGCTCCGCTCGCGATCACGAGCTGTTGGCGGCGCGTTTTCGCGCTCGGCACGCTCGCGGGACGACCGGGATACGTTCTGATTTCCGAGTAGCCCCGATATGCCGTTGCCGATGTTGCTGAGCACTGGAATACTAACGGCTCCGGCAATGCCTTGCTTTACAAAGTCTGGCAGCGGTATGGAGTCATACGCCTCCTGAAGTCTTCCGGGCTTCTTTTTGGGCCCGGGGCTTGGTCCGGGGCCGGACCCGCCTCCCCCGCCAGCCATGTTGGCCTTCTGCGGCATCGGCCTCGGTGCTGGCGTGTGTGGCGCTATCCCCAGCCTTGGGCCACCAGCCGCTGCCATGGATGGCACCTCGCGGCCAAACATGCGGGCCGCGTGGTCGGCAGCACCAGCGACGGCGTCAGGTCCGAACATGGCACCAAGGCCAGCGCCGTTGACAATCTTGCCACCATGCTTGCCGAGCGCCTGAGCACCCTTGCCAAGCACCTTGCCACCAGACCAAGCCATGCCGAACTGGGCGGCGTGGTCAGTCGGCGTAGCTTTGGGGTCAAGGCTGACTGGCGAGAAGGTCTGGGCGACGGCATCAGCGGCGTCACCCAGCCTGTAGCCAGCGATGTTGATGTCTTTGATGCCCTGCGGGATTGCCTTGGCAACTCCCTCGTAGACCGTGCCGGGCGCTTTGGAAAGCGCGTGCAGACCCGGAACCTTGTCGGTGTGCGGGTCGATCTTGTCCTTGGCCACGTCCAGCAGCTTGCCGGGCACTTGCCAGTACGTCTCCCAGAATCCGGGCGTCTCCGGCTTCGGGGCTGGCGCTTGTGTCGGATGAGCTTTGCTCTGCTGCTCGGCGTACGCCCGAGACTGCTGGGCCCGCTGCATCATGTGGTTGCGGTATTCGTCGGGAGAAACTCCAGTTCCGGGCGCTGGGTCGCTAGCGGGCTTCTCGTACCTGATCGGCCCGTGCATGAGCTCGCCGACATTCAGGATTGGCCGGACGCTCCTCTGAAATCTTGGCATGCCATTACCCCTTGTCGGAATCTTCTACAGGCTAACACCGCTATTCTCTGTAATCAAGCACGCATACCCGCGCTGCTGATTTTTTCATGTCGCCCGTCGTCCTTGCACTCGTTGAGCCTGCGACCGGCGTCGGAGCACTCCCCGTTGAGCTGGGCGTTCATGGAGTCGGAATGCTGGCCACCCTGACGCATCGGGTACGAACGACCCGCTGAAAGCGTGCCACCGGGGGCGATCTGGGGCTGGCGTGCGAGAAACTTGTTCACGTGGGCGTTCATGGCCTGCTGCATGGCCACTTTGGCGGCAGCCTCGTCCACCGCGTTGGTGAACTGCTGGGTCTGGGAAGAGTCGGCGCTGCGGAAGAACGGCGTGCGACCGGGCTTGGTGGCACCGCGCCGCATAGCCGCGAAGAGGTCGGCGGGACTGGGCATCCCGCCCTTCTCGTAGCGGATCGGTTCGTCAGATTGATCCATCGCCTTTTCTCCACATTTCACGCAGCTTCTGCTGTTTCAGCTCTCTGAGCTTGAGCAGCTCCATCCTGTACTTAGAGCGATCCTCTGGCGTCACCATGTCGCTGTCGATGCCCTGTTCGAGCATGTCGATCCGGCTGTTTATTTCCTGCAATGTCATGGCTTTCTCCCTGCCGCCTCAATCTTTCTGAGGCGAGCTGTAAGAATTTTCATGCTGCGACTGTTTGGATTGGTGTCGAACACCGCGTTCTCCATATTGTATGCGCCCGGGTAACGCATGGCGTTGTCGCTTCCGGAGTAGAACTTGGCGGGCGAGAAATACTTCTTGTATTCGCCCGGATGAGCCAAAAGGTCCAGCAGGCTGTACTCTTCGGGTGCCTTATGAGCCACGTCGAAAGTGACGGGATTTTTCTTCATGGCAGCTATCCTCGACAGGATTTGCCGCTTCTTCTTCGGGTCGTACCTGTAGCCGTCTGCCACCTCAGAAAGGTTGGCGTCGAATCCGAGCTTCGGCCAAGCTAGACCGCCGACGTAGCTGTCGCCAAGGGCGGCGTGCAGGCGTATGCTCTTGACGCCATTCCTGTGAGCTGCCATCGCCGCGTTGTAGAGCGCGTGAGCTACAGACACTTCCTTGGAGCCAGAGCCGTCTGCCCCGTGGTTCACCAAGCCAAAGTAGAGGTAAGGCTCGCCTGTGGTCTTGTCCTTCTTCAGGGCATTCTCGTGGAAGTAGTTGTACCCGATGTTGTCGTTGTCGCTGACGGTCGTGTAGAAACCGGCGTGGCCATCCGACGCGTCCGACTTCAAGCCAGTCATATAGATCGGGTGATTCGGGTTGGAATTCGCGTGCGCCCTTGGCACACACATCATGTCCATGATGTCGGACTCGTGCACACTACGACCGGCCCACTTGTTGAAGCCATTCTTGATCTTGGGCGCGTAATTACCGGCGATCAGCTCGAGCTTCTGGGCGTGCCCAATCCTCTGGGCGATCGGGTCGGCAAAATCGTGCTGGGAGGACTCTGGAAGATTTCTTGAATCAAGACTCTCGCCCTTTTGCATGGGCCTCGCAGCCACGGGTGCCGGAGCGGCTGCAGGAGCAGAGACTTGAGGCTGTTGAGGTGGGAGTGGTGGCGGCGGCGTGCCGGGGTCGTAGCCCGGTATTTCATCCGTGTGGCGTAGCTGACTCGCCGGGTAGTTGAAGTTGCCCAGCGCCTCGTGGGTCACCTTGACGTTTCCCGGCACCGGGGGAAGAGCAGGCCCGTTGACCTTCATTCGACCACTGCCGGGCACCTTGTCTCCACCAGAGTACATGGCTACGGAGTCTGCCGGATTCAGCGGCCTGCCCGTCTTGGAGGTGCCAAGCGAATAGCGCAGCCTGTCCTTGCAGAAGCGGATGATCGCGTGCTTCCTGCGGAACTGCAGTGGCACCGTCTTGCGCACCTTCTCTGCCAACCCCGCCTTGCCCTGATCCTCCAGATGATCTGCAAGGGCCAGTCTGTGCAGATGGTTGTCGGGCTCGCTCTGCACTAGCTCATGCAGCTCGCCAGCGCCGGGCGTATTCAGGGACGCGGTCTGTGCGTGATCGATCAGGCTGCGGTGGTCGGCAGTGCGAAAATAATCCCCCAGCTCAGGGTGGTTATAGACGCCGATGTAGCCGCGAGACTGGCCCGGAGCGCGGTAGTCTCCAGCCGAGCGCATGTAGTGACCGACCTTGTTGGCGTCCATCACCACCGACTTGACCGTGCCGCCAGTCAGGTTGGCAACCTTTTCCGCACCTTCCTTGTCCGAGAAGAACGGCACGGCCCTGCCGCTGTCGTTGTGCCCGAGGGCCTCGTTCACGCGCTTGTTGCCCTGCACGGCTGTGTTCAGCTCCTCGGTGGTCGGAGCGCCACCGTGCGACATGGCCAACTGGACGGGCGTGCGCGGCGGGTGATCGACGCCGGTCTTGTTGTGGTTCTGGTGAAAGGCCACGGGTGAGGCGGCGTCGGGCACGTGCGACACGTAGTGCATCACCATGCCGTTGCCAAAGGTGCTGGGTGCCTCCTTGGCTGGGATGTCGATCGTGCGGCTGGACAGGGCGAACTGCAGTCTGGAGTTGACGTATTCGCGGAGCCTTTCCTTCAGGATCATCGAAAGCCCCCCTGATTCATCATCTTCTTCGCCACAGCCCAGTCGTTCTCGGGAGCAGAGGACTTCGCCTGCTCAATCTTGTCCTTGATGTTGGCGCGTGCGGCTGGAGACTGCGCCTCCTGTAGCTGGTAGTTCAGCTTGGAAAGAGGCGTCTCGGGCGCGGCGTCGTCATTGATGGTGATGCTGACGTTGTCGAGCAGACGGCTGACCGCCACCATCGCCGGGAGCGGGTTGCCATGCCCGAAGAATCCGGCATGGTTCATGGTCGCCACGAACAGCACGTGTCCCTTGGGCCCCGAATAGCGCAGCTTGCCGTTCTGCATGTACTTCAGGCTGCTGCGACCGGCCTTCAGCTCGGCGAAAACTTTATCCTGCTGCATCGAACTTCCTCCCGGCCCCGGACATCATCCCCAGCAGCCAGTCGGTGGTCTCGGGATGCTCGCGTGCCATCCGGACTGGGCGGGAAAAGAACTCGCGCATCATGGTCGGCAGGTAGTGCGCCGGGTGCCCGTTGTCGTCCACTACCCTCGCCCGCTCTTTTTGCTCGTTTCCGTGCCCCCAGATGGCGTCTAAATTCGCCCAAGAGCGCCCGGCTGGACCATGGGGCAACACGCGAGGGATGCCGCCAGAATGCAAATTTGCGTGCTCTAACACGGCCTCCCTGATTCCGGGCACCGTGGCTTCGGCGTGCTTGGCCACGTTCTGGGCGATGGACGCCGGGGTGACCATGCCAGCCACCTTGCCCTGCTGCTTCTCCAGTGCAGAGTTGGGGTCCATGGCGGGCATGCCGGAGAACAGGGAGCCGATCCTCTGTGCCATGTCCCCGGTCTGGTCGTGGCCGGGCTGGGCGGCTGCTGCGGTCGGGTTGAGGTGCTTGGAGAGCATGCTGACAAGGCGGTCTGCGCGAGCCGACTCGTTCTTCATGTTCTTGGACAGCCGGGCGGCAAGGGCCGGGCTGTCGCTGCCGTCGCCACGGAACGACTTGACGATGCTGTCGTTCAGGTCTTGCGGTGCCTTCTCCATCTGGTGGAGAGCCGTGTCGTTGGCGATCTCTCGGACGATATGGGCGTGCTGCCCTTTGGGCTCGAAGTGGCTGTACTTCAGGCGGCGCTTGAAACGCTCCGGGGAGCCGGGCTTGGGCGCTGGTGGCGCTTTCTGCTCCTCGGCAGGTGTGAAACTGCCGCCCTTGTACGTCAGGCCCCGGACGATAGCCCCGCCGGAGGGACTACGCCCAACGACTGGGCTTCCTGATACGGATGCCCCGCCACTATTGCCGTCCGGGCTGGTGCCGGTTTGATTCGGGACGCCGCGACGTTCCTCGAAGTCGGCGATGATGCGGCGGTAGTGCTGGCGGGAGTCCGCCGCTGGATCGGTGCCGGGCCGATTGGCTGGGCGACCAAGGAATTCTGCGCGTCCTGTGGACTCAAGAATGTGGCCATCGTGTTCCTCCGCAATTTCAGCCAAAGCGTTCCGCATCATGCGACGCGGGTCGTACACCATCACGTGGGTGTTCTGCTTGCCCGGTATCACCGTGCGGTGCCGGATGCCCTTCTCGTCGAGCGAGGCACGCAACTTCTGCATGTCGGTTACAGGCAGGGTCATGGTGTGGAAACTGTCCTCCCCCTGCGGGTGGGGGTGGAACACCATTACAGACGTGCGGCCTCCGAGAAGGCCAGACCATGCCCCGAGATACCTCGCGAGATCCGGATCGACGGTGTTGTCGGCAATGTGTGCCGTCGCCGGACTCGCGGTGGACTGTGCGTCGCCAACACCAGAGAAGGTGCTGAGCCTGACGCCGATCTGACTGGCAATCTCATCGAGTTGCGTGCGGAACTTCTTCGCCGTGGCGCTCGTGCCCAGCAGCATCGAGCGCATGAACTGACCGCTGTACTTCAGTCGATCTCTGGCGGGAACATCATGTGCGGATCGGGCCTTTCCAGCGTTTCGAGCTGGCGCAGACCCTCTTCGCTGAGACGCCCCTTGTTTCTGTCGAGAAAGTGCAGGAACTGGTGGTACAGCTTCTTCTCGAGCATGATTGCGTGCGAAATTGAGCCGTCCGATTGAGAGGCGTATTGCTCGCGCAACCTGCGAGCCACCTTCTCCCACTCGTCCAGCACCGCCTGATCTTGCACCGTCAGCATGTTTCACCCTCGACAGCTTGGCGGCAACGGCTTGCCTGACGGCGTTGCCAATACCGCCCACGATATTCTGCCCTTCAGCCTGCATGTTGGCCAGAGTCTTTCGGCGCTGCTCGTAGTCGTCGTGCCCGACGAGGTCGTATCCGCCGCTGGCGTTCCGCACCTCGGGGATGCTGGAGAAGTTGCCGTAGAAGACGTTGCCAGCCATGGTCTTGTGCCGGAGCGGCACGGCGTTGTTCAGGAAATTCTTGGCGTCGTTGACGTACGCTTGCACGTCCGGATCTTGCGAGCCTTCGTGCTTGGCGATCACCCGCTGCGCGTGCAGCTTGTGCGCCCTGAACACGTCCTCTGCTCCGGTGTAGAGATTCGCCGTTGGATTGCCACCACCAAGGGCGGAAACCTGAGCCTGCTGGGATGCCCACACGATCGCCTGAATCTGGTCCACCGTCGGGCGCTTGCCACCCATGCGCCTGCCAAGGACGTCGGCAAGGATTCCGACGCCATGGTTCCAAGCGGCACGCTGCATTTCATTCTCGGGCACGCCGCTGAAACGGCGTCCGAGGGCCTGACCGTGTATTTCAGACATGACCCGGTCGGCGACATAGCGGTCGTCAGGAGGGGTGATCGCCCCGTTCAGCATGTGCAGGAAGGCTGCGGTCGGGCCACCCGCCACCGACCTGCCGTATGGGCCGTACTTCTGACCGGCCACGTCGAATCCGCCCTGCTTCTTCTGGTCTGGGATGGTCAAACCGTTCCCAACCGCTGTGGACTCGTCGGTGTACTTCCAGTCGTCGCCAAACCCGCCACTGAAGAAGCTGTTGCGGGACATCGGCACGAACTTGTTCAGCATGTGGTTGTCATGGGCACCAGCCATGAACGCTCCCAGCATCGCGGACTGGGAATCGCCCTCGTGTTTGGCCAGCATCTCGGCGAGGTTGCGTGCGTGGGCACGCGCCTGCTCGTCCGGGGTCATTCCGGGGAACATGGCCTTTGCCGCGTCGCTGTTGATGACATCATGGAACACGGCACCGGAGTCTTCGCCGTAGATCGCCTTTGCGATCAGGTCCACCTTGTCCTCATGGGGCATGTCCTTGCCACGGACGAGGTCGGATGCGTGCCCGGCGCGTGCAAAGAGCTTGGAAAGGCGTATGGCCCGCTTGATCGACTCCGGGCGAGCCTGCAGGCTCTTGTTCAGCAGCTTGTACTCGCCGTTGGCGTCACGCGTGTAGACGAGACTGCTGCCAAAGCTGGTGTCCAGCTCGTCTCCAATGCCTGAATCGCCCTGAACCTTTCTCGCATAGTCGAGAAAAGCCGACGTTTTGTCAGCCAGCCCGGGATATTTCTCCTCGCTGTATCTCTTTCCGATGATCGTGCGAAGGAAGTCGCCGACCGTTGACTCGCTGATGCGCTTTTGGGCGTCGGAGCGGGCCGTGCTGACGGCATTTTCAAACGCCGACTGCCTGTCGGACTTTCTGTTCGAGATGACGGTGTTGACCAGCTTGTTCAGGTCGGCTTTTGTCTCGATGCCCTTCAGCATGGACGGGTCGAGGCCGCTGATCTCGCCGGAGGCCAGCACCTTCTGCATCGCCAGCTTGTCTGCGGCCTCTTTCGTCAGCTTTTTGCCGCTCTCGTCGTAGTACCGCTTTGTCTCCTTGCCATTTGCGCCCGCCTCCATCTTGGAGAGGGCTTCCATGTGCTCGTTGTGCAGGTCGGAGTAGTGTTTGCCACCATCGAGGTAGCCAATCGCGTCGCCAGCGGTCTTGTTGCCTTCATTCAGCTCCTTATTGAGGGCGGCACGCAGCTTGCCAAGCGCGGAACGCTCAGACGCCGCTGTTGGCAGACCCTTCTTGATGGGCAGCAGCTTGTATTCGCCGTTGTTGTCCTTGCGCCACGTCGGAACCTCGGCCTCGGACTCTTCCTGATCGCCGCCCTCCTCCTCGTCCTGTACTCCGTACTGGATGAACTTGGTGAGGTCTTCCGGCGAATTGACCGTGTGGGCGTGGGCGTTTGGCACCAGAACGGATCGGGCGAAGTCGTAGTGCTTCTCCTGCTCCTCCGGCGGCATGGTCAGCCACGCACCCTTGACAAACTTGGCGGGGGACTGCTCGCCGAATTTGCTGTAGTGCTCGAGGTGGCCCCGGTCCTCCTGCGCGTGGGCGAAGAGGTCCATGACGGACGGGCCGCGAGCAAGGGCCTCGGGGTTATTGGCGTGCTTCTTGGTCCACTGGTGGAGGCCGTCCTCCACCACGCCCATGGCGAACTTCCAGTTGCTATCCGGCACCTCGTTGGCACTGGTTGGTGCCACGGCGTAGAGCAGCATCATGGCGTTGGCTGCCTGCTCTGGCGTGTCCCACCGGACGCGATGCAGGCCATCCTCGCCCTTGACCACGTCACCGAACATGCCCTTGACGCGCTTGTACACGGGGCTGTTGTTGATCAGGTCGATCTGGGTGCCAAGGGCCTTCATGCCACCATCGCGATACCACGACGCAAATGCGTTCATGGTCGGATTGTTGGCCTGCGCCATGGTGTGCGAGCCGATCTCCATATTGGAGATGGTTGCCTCGAGCTGGTAGTACGCCTCCAGCTTGCGACGGTGTGCATCGACTGCTGCGGGGTCGGCGTTGCGCATCCCGGCGTGCGATTCGCGCAGCTCGTTGCGCATGTCGTAAAGAAGACTGTGGATGTCCCCATTTAGACCCATGCCAGCCTTGGAGAGCACGTCCTTGGCGTGCGTGGTCTCAGACTCTTTCTGCGGCTTGTTGTACAGGCTGGACGGGTTGTCAGCGGACATGCCGGTGTCGCCAACAAAGCCGGGTATCGCCTTCTCCTTGGTGACCTTGCCGTGCAGGTCTTCGCCGAGGCCGCTGAGCTGGCTGTAGTTGTCGGAGTAGAACTGGAACTCGCGAGCGGCCTGCTGCCTCACCTCCGGAGGATTGCTGTCGTTGTCGATGGTCTCGCGCAGGTTGTACATGTGCGCGGCGACGGGCCCGGTGCCGAGATACTGGTACTTCTTGTGCCAGTCTTCGCCCTTGCTTTTCGCGACCGCATCCACCGTCTTGAACTCGCGGCGGGCGCGATGCAGGGCGGCGTGGAAGTGGTCGTGCAGCTCGTTCATCGTGTCGGCGTAGATGCTGCCGTCATTCTGGGCCGCGTGCAGCATGCCAGCCATGATTGGCACGCCGGGCATCGCCTCCTTGGGTGGTCCCTTGTAGCCCTCCGGCTTGCCCTTGCTTGGATCAAGGTGGATGGTCGGGTCTTTGCCATCATCGTCGGAGTCGTACGCCTGATAGCCAGCCTCGTGCGCCTTGTTTGAGCCTGCGTAGATCGACTTCCTGTCAGTGGCAGACCCGAGCGTCTGGGTGGGCGACGCAAACGAGACGTGGCTGCCCGGGGCGATGGCTGGAGTTGTTTCCGGCCCGTCAGGCTCCCCGCTCTTCAGGACTGGCGGAGGCGTGGCTGGCTTTGGCGCTTGAACCGGCTGCTGACCGTCGTCCTTCTTGTACCGGAGCCGGGCGAGGATCATCTGGCGCAAAACGTCGGACATCAGCTAACCCCCGGAACTGGAGCCTGCGGAGCTGCGCCTTGAGGCGGGACGAGCCCCTGCTGTGACGGGTCGGGGCCGGGCGGGCCTGCCATTGGCACCCCGGCTGGGATGGTTCCGGCAGCCTGCGGCGACATGGCCTGCTGCTGGGACAGGATGGCCTTGCCCGGCTCGGGCTGAGGCAGCCCAAGAGCCTCGCGCAGGCTCTCCTCGTCCACCGCGCCACCCATCTGGTAGAAGGCCTGAGCTGCCGCGAGGATGGTGGCAGTGTTCGGGGCGTCAACCTCGAATACGAACTTGCATGGTGGCAAATTATCCTTGCCCATGAACTTCTGCATGGGCACCACGAGGTCGGCTGTGAGGCTTTCGCCCAGAGAAATCGCGTCGTAGCTGATAATTCGGCTGAAAGTCTGCCCGTGCAGCGCCGCAACGCCACTTCCAAGGCCTGTTGGCTCGGCTGTGGACGTCAAATCCTGCCCGAGGATGAATTTCCGCATCACGTCGTCGAAATATGTCGTAACGAGCTGCTGGATGAGCTGCACACCGGCCTGAGAGGGCTCAAAACGGTCCATTCCGGGGCCAGAATTGCCGTTTTCGCGGTAGCGGGGGAACAAAATGGCGTTGGTGCCGAGCTGCTCCTCAGCCGCACGCTTCACCTCGCGCATCGAGGCGTCATTTCCGGCCTCGTAGTAGTAAATCGTGGTGCCACCCGAGCCAACCCGCTCGATGTAGTCCATGAGGTACTGCATGATCTGCGTTTTGAGGTGCCAGTACCAGTAAATCCGGCTCCTGAGACCCACGCCGAATAGTCCACCAGCCATATCGCCTTCAAAGAAGTCGGCGTCTTCGGGCTCAAAGTGGTGGATGATGAGGCAGGCGCGTTCCTCGGGCGTGACGAAGTGCGCCCTGCCGCGCTCGGTGGGAATCCACGTGCCCGGAAAGTTGTAGTTGACCAGTACGCCGGGGCGTCCATCGAACTTGAAAACCAATTTGTCGCCATTCAGGGGCCACCACATGCGCGGGCGGCACAGCTTCATGCCGTCAATCCAGTCCCACTGGTACGCAACCTGAACGGCAGACCGCCCGTACCAGATCGAATCCAGCAGGGACATGAAAAAAGACTGCAGGCGCGGCGTCCGCTCGATGCCCTTCTGGATCGCCTCGGCCACCCGGGCCTGCTCGACGTCGTTCGGATCACTGGCAGCCACGTGCCACTTGAGCTGGGCAACCGGCATCTGGCGGGCACGCAAGGCCTGCATGATCACCGGGTCGCGGCGGATGGCGAGGGCCTGCTGACGCCCCTGACGGAGGGCCTCGTCGTAATTGAGGAAGGATCTGCTGTACGAGTTGACTAGCTGGGCAAAGCTGAGAAACGGGGGAACGGATGGAAGACCAAGGTGCGGCGGCGTGGTGTCCGGCACCGGGATCTCGGGCGGCGCAAAGCCGAGCTCTTGTGGAGTCGGGCTGTTGTCTTCTTGAATCGGCATGGGGAATGTCTCGGCGGCGTTGCAGCTGCCGACATTCTAAACAAGCTATACGCCGTGTGCAAGAATCTATTTACGCCGTTTATCTGGTTTGGTAATGCCAAACAGCGGCATGGGCGAGAATCCCGAGAAGATCGAGTTGGATAGCTCGCGGCTCGGTATCTTCAGGGGCGTCGGGACGAGGTGCGAGCGCGGAATGTACCCCTCGTGGAGGGCCAAAAGGGCCATGCCGACGGATACCGCCCTGTCGTCGTGCATGCCTGACTCGTGGTCGAATCGGTATTTGCCACTCGGAAGCTGCTTGATTATCAGGTTGCACAGCTCCTCGGCGAAGTCATCTTCGGCCTTATTGGGGTGCGCCCCGGTGCCGGGAGCCCAAAGCAGGCGCTGCCCCAGTATGGACGTGCGCAGCAGCTCGGCCATGTGGTAGTTGCCCACTGGGCCTCTGGCTTGGTATCTGGTGACGGAGCACCTGTCCCCAAAACGCTGGATGGTGCCCTCGAGCTGGTACGGATCGACGATCAGCCCGGCCTGCGGGTAGACTTCCAGCTTGTCCTCGATCCAGTTTTCCACCTCGGCGATGCGAACCGGGTTGTCATATGTCCCCTGAATGACCTTGCACTCGTCTATGTAGAAGAGGGCGTCCCGGTCCTGATGGAGCACCGACAGGCACGTCCGGTCCTTGCGCGGACCATAGTCGATCGACAGGGCGTACGTGCAGCCCTCCTGCTGTTTGGTATGAGGCTCCAAACCTTGCCTCAGACAGGCCATAATTTCGCTTCTGAGGAGGTATCCCGCCTCCTCTGAGGGGTCGATCCACTGGTTGTAATAGAGCCTTTTTGCCACAGATTTGGGCAGCAATTTGGCATCCTGCTCGATCGCCTCGCGGTTCATCCACGTGGGGTTGGTCAGTGGGTCCGTCTCCCAGACCACCCAGCTCGGATCACCCTTGGCACCCATGTACAGGTCGTGCTGCCACGTGCGGAGCATCCCCGCATTGGAGATGACCACCATCACGCACTTGGGCCGCTTCTGGCGTGCCGTAAAAATAGCGTCCCATAGATCCCGCTTCTCCCACCATGTCAACTCATCGCAGATGATTAAATCTGGCCGCAATCCATAGCTGGATGGAGCATCAGCTGTGAGGATCTTGACGACGCTGCCACTGCGCGGGCCCTCGATCTTCTTGGTCTTGAACCGGATGCGGGGCTTGATCCACGGGTTGAGGTCGCACTCGCGTTTTGCCGCGTCGTACAGGATCGAAGCCTGATCCTGATCACCGGCAGCCACCACGATCTCCATGGGGAAGCGCGAGTACGACACTGCCCATGCCACCATGCGGGCGATAGAACCGGACTTGTCGTATCCGCGAGCGCAGATGTTCCAGAACGCCCTTGGCCCGCTGTATTCGCGCATACCGGCCACCTGCTCGATGGCACCGGATATGCGCTGCATGCGGTCAATCTGGAACGGGCGGCACACCTCCGAAAACCTGCTGGGAGGTGCCGAGTCGATCACCCACCAGCGAAGGAATCCGTCAAGGCTGCCCGCTGACATGGAGTCAGCAAGGGCCTGAGCCACCTGCAGTTTCACGGCAAAGTCGCTCATTTCAATTACTCTGTCTGGGCTTGACCATCGCCAAGCAACGGCTGTGGAACCGCCAGACCCATCCGAGCTGCGATCATCAGCAGATCCCCACCGGGTGCATTGTTGGCAACGTCCGGCAAGGACTTTGGGTAAACAACGGCAATGATGTCTGCACTAGACTTCACCAGATTCGCAAACGTGTTGGCGGCGCGAAGGTCGCCAGCCTCGACCTGCTGTGAAACCACGTGCGTGGCGCGGTCGAGCCTGTGGATCAGGTTGGTCAGGTAAACAGACGCCGTGTCCGCGATATGTTTCCCGGCCCGCCGGGAAGCCTTGTTCATCAGGCTGTGGTATTGGCGCTTGCCGATGCCAAGCCTGTCAACCGTCTCCTGAACCGACCTGCCCTCTGAGCGGTCCTTCAGGATCTCCTGTTCCAATTCCACTTTCTGCCAAGGTTCCAGCTCGGATAGCTGGACCCGCGTTTCATCGGAGGCTTCGTCCATGACTGTGATTCCCCGTGTACAGGTTGACTTGTCATATGCTACAGTATGTGCGATGGGCAGCAAACTGGTCAGCGCCGGTCTGTTGACGCACAAACTTTATGACTGGGGTGTCGGATATGCCGTGCAACGACCCGAATTTGACAGAGATCATGGTGCCGCGCCACCTGAAGGAGCGCCTGAAGTCGATCGCGAAGACCAAGGGCATCAACATGCAGGCGATGATCACGCGGTGCTTTAACGCGTACTGCAGGGAGGAGGGCATCAGTGGAGAAACCGACAAGCGGCCCATCGAAGCCGAGGAAATCCCGACCTTCAAGAGGCCGGCAAGTCTGCGCGGGCGACCTCGTTGTCTATAGAGGCAAGGAAGCTCAGGTGATCGGCATCATCAACTTCTGGGACCATCTCGGTCGGAAAAGGACGGGCTACTATGTCGGCAACCGCAGGGGCGAACGGTGGACTATATGCTCCCATCAGTTTTCATCTGTTCTCCCGGTTGCTCAGGGAAGCGAGGTCAGAGCTGATCTATCGCGCCCCGGGGCGATGGTTCGTCCGCAAGATCGGGTTGTGTGACGAGCTTGGTGGCTCGGGCTGGACCGACCCGACCGAAGCCGCGCTGTTTTGCCTCGCGTTCGTTGACCCGCTTTCTGACACGGAAATCGACAGGGGGTATCGCCATGACATCCATTAAAAAGCGCGGGCCCAAAAGCCGCACCGAGTCGTCATCGGCCCATCTGGCCGACCTTTTCGACGACCACATGGCCGAGGTCATAGACAACTGGCACGATGACACGCCGCCACCGCCGGAGCTGGAGGCCCTCTGCCTGAAGGAGGCCACGGAGGCCCTCGGGCGCATCGACCGCGAGGTCTGGATTGAGCGTGCCCGGTGGTGCGAGCCAGCCGACAGGAAGATCAGCGTCATCGCCATGGTACTCGAGCACAAGGGCACCGAGGTGCTGCGCAAGGTGCGATGGTCGCCCTTTGAGAAGATCTGGCTCATGCGCACCGACAAGGGCTGCTACACGAGGTTCGAGTGATGAGCGAGATGAGGCCGCTGGTTGAGCTGTGCCGCGAGATGAAGCTGTCCCGGCAAAGGATCTGGGTGCTGGTCAGGCAGGGGCGCATCCCCAAGCCGAAGCAGGTCGCCCACAACAAGAGCGTCTACACGCAGGAACAGTACGATCAGGTGGTGAAGATCCTGCGCGAGCTCCGCGAGAAGGCCCGCAACAAGATCAAGGTGGCACGACGCCGCCGACGCCGGGCCGAACTCAGGAAGATCGACCGCCAGCGCATCGCCGAGATCAAAAAGATGGTGGCAACAAAAACTTCCTGTTGACGGGTTGCCAAGTAGCCTGCCCTTCCGTATAGTAGAGTTGTACCGGGGAATTCACCCCGGCAAACTCGGAGAGCAGCCATGTTAAACGCACCTTGGGCCTCACTTGCCACCACCTTCAAGACCCCTCTGGCACCCGCCGCAGCCCTGAAGGCTGCCAAGTGCGACTGGACCGTGTCCAAGCGCCAGCTCTATCGCATGAGCAACGAGAAGGTGATGATCCCGCACGACGGGTGGTACTCGGTCGTGCGCGACGACAACGACATGGAGCTGGGGATCGTCGGCAAGACGTTCCAGCCGGTCCAGAACGACGCCCAGATCGCCCTGCTCGAAGGCGTGGTCGGCGCTGGCTGCAAGCTGGACACGATTTGCGCCCTGCACGGTGGCAAGAAAGTGTTCGCGCTGTGCAAGCTGGCCGACTGCTACGAGGTGCTGCCCGGCGACATCGTCGAGCCGTACCTGCTGTCGGTGAACGGGCACGACGGCACCTTCCGCTGGAAGACCTGCTTCACCAGCATCCGCCCGCTGTGCAGCAACTCGCTGACGCGGGCCCTCAAGGCTGGCAGCCGCATGCTGTCCCTGCGCCACGACAACACGCTGGAGCAGAACATCGAGCTGGCAAAAGAGCACCTGCTGACGGTGAAATCAGCGGCTGAGAAGGAGGCCGAACAGGCCAAGGCCTTGGCGAAGAAGCAGCTCAGCAAGTGGAAGCTGGCCGAATTCTACGCCGAGGTGGTCGAAAACCTCGAGCTCAGCAAGGAGGGCAAGGAAGCCGTCCTTGAAGACTTCGCGGTACGCGCCCAGAGCCCGACCAACACCGTGCGCGGCATGGAGGGCACCGCTTGGCAGGCGTACAACGTGGTCAGCGAATGGGTGGACCACGCCACCCGCAAGACGACGCCCGACGTCCGGGTGGAGTCGATCCTGATGGGCGAGGGCAACAAGATGAAGCTGGCGACTTGGGATCGCCTCCTGAGCGTCTGACCGAGCGTCCCCTGCCCCCCTGCTGTGACAGAGCAGGGGATATGGGGGCGGTCGGAGGGAGCTGACTGAGGTTCATATGGCAAGAAGCAAGGTGTCACCGCTTGGCAAAGTGGAGTTCCGGCGTCCGGAATTCGACCCCAAGCAACGGGAAAGAAAGTACGTCTCGGCAACGGTCGAGGCTACGCGTGCGCTGGCGCTATTTTGCGCCAACCACGATCTGGGTGAACGCGAGGTGGCCAGTGCGGCCATCCTCGAATACGTGAAGAAGGAGGGCAGGAAATGACTGAGAAAACCCCGTCCAAGACGATCAGTGTTCGGGTCTCGCCCGGGGCCAAACGCGCCCTGACGGTTCTGGCCCACGCCTTGGACATGAGCGAAAAAGACGTGGCCAGCAGCGCCGTGCGCCTGTTCATCTCCGAGAACAAGGAGAAGGTGCGCGAGGGCCTGAAACGGGCCAGCGTCGTCAACCTGAAAGATCTGGCCGCGTTCTAGACGCGCCAACCAACCGTCACGCCAACGGACCCGGCCTCACCAGCCGGGTTTTTTCTTGCCAAAATATTTTTGTCAACCTGTTGACATGTTGCTTCGCTGGTCTATAATGAAGGTGTGAGGCAAAGGAAACGAACGACAGGGAGACACGACGATGAGCAAGATCCAAGCTGTCCGCGTGGTTGAGACCGGCAAATTCTGGGGCGGCGACGAGCTGCTGGCCGGTGTGACTGCCGAGGGGCTCGCCGCCGACTGGCACGCAATCTTCCCCGCCGCCGAAGCCACGGTTGTGGCGAAAAAAATCCGCGAGGCGGGCGAAGTAGAGGTTGACGAGCAGTGGCTGAACGTCAGCGAGGCCATGATCGCGAGCTGGGAAGAATCCGAGGACGAATATTACGCCGGGCAACGGATCGATTACTGAAACCCGGCGGTCGGTAGTCTTGTCAACTGTAGTGTGGAGTTCACAACCAAGGAGCTAGCCATGTTGAACAAAGAATCAGCCAAGAAGATCCTGCGCAGCGCCGGTTTCTACGTGAGCGCCGAAGACCCCGATGTCGGCGGCGTCACCATGAAAAGCGTCAACGGCAGGGACATTTTCGTCAACTACTTCGACTTCCTGTCAAACCCGGCTGACCACTGGGGCGTCATCATGGTCCACGAGGTCGGGCAGGGCTGCGCCCTCGGAAACCAAATCTCCCGCGAGCGCATCGAGGGGGCGTACCTGCTGGAGCGCCTCGTGCTGCGGGCCATCGAAACAAAGGCCGAGCTGGAAGAGGCTGCCCCGGCCCTCGTTTGACCCTGACCTGACCATCAACCCCGCACTGGAGGACACGACCATGTTGACCAAAGAGCAAGAACGCAAACTGGTGGCCAAGCTGGTGGCGGAGACGCCCGAGGGCTACGTGAAGGACTTCCTGCGCGAGGCTGCCCCGCTGTGGATCGACGCCATCAACTCCGACCTCGCCGAGGCGGGCATCCGCGAGCTGTGGCGGCAAAAACTGGAGGCCAAGGAAGAGCTGGCCGTACTGACTCGCCGCAAGAACGCGCTGGAGGCCCAAATTCGCTCAATGGAGGCCGATCTGGTCGCCCAGAGGGCCAAGGCCCAAGACCTCGCCAGCGTGCTGAAAGTGGCAAATCTGGCCCTGCAGAACGGTGCCAGCAAACTGGAGTCGCTGGCACGGTAAAAAATTTTGACAAGATTCTTTGTCACCCAGTTGTCTTGTCTACACGTCGCCCGTATACTGAAATGTACAGGGAAGCAACAAGGAGACGACCATGAAGACATGCAGCGAAGCTGGCCTCGTGTTCAACAGCGCCCCGGGCAACCCCGATCGGATCACGATCGCCTTCGGCAGCCTGACGTTCGTTGACGTGATCCTCGGGATGCAGGGCTTTCACATTGAGCGTTACAACGCCGACGGTGACAGCTACCTCGAGTACAGCCGGTTTCCGAGCTGGGTGGTCACCCGCGACGAGCGCCTGTCGCACGCGGCCAAATTCATCCTCTGGAACGCGGTGGAAGACCCCGCCGAGGTTGCGACTTGGGAAGAAATCGAGCCGGGCCTGATCCGCAGGCTGGCATGTGAACTCCTCGGTGACGAGGTGACGGTCTGATCACAAGGGAATGCACCCGGGTTCGAGCCCCGGGGTGATCAATCCCCAAGGGGGAACTGCGGCAACGGTGGCGCTTTGTCATCACCCGCATGGATTTCTGGAGCTTTCGACAGCCATGGCTACTAAACAAAAAACTACCGGCGAAGTGGGCACCAAACTTTTGGATCTGGACCTCCAGACCATCAGGGTGAAGATCGAGGGCAGCAGCCCGCTGATCGTGCACAAGTTCAGCGAGAAGGCCAAGCGACAGATGCTCGCGAAGATGCAGGGCAAGGCATCCAAGGGCAAGGAGCTCCGCGATCCCGAGGCGGATTACGAGGGCGCTTTCTACAGGCTGTCTGACGATCGCCCCGGGTTCCCTGCCCTCGGCTTCAAGTCGGCTGCGGTGACCGCGTGCACCTCGCTGAACAAGGAGCTGAGCAAGGTGCTGGCCCGGCAAGCCTTCCACATTGAGCCGCACGCCGATGGTGGCGACCTGTACCCCATCGATTTTCCCGAGTCCTGCCCTCCGGTCATGCGTGAGGACACAGTGACGGTCGGAATCGAGAAGACCGACCTGCGCTACCGCCCGGAGTTCCGGAGGTGGGGCACCGAGCTGGTTATCACGTACAACGCCCGGGCAATCAGCCGGGAGCAGTTGGTCAACCTGCTGAACCTCGGCGGTTTCGCGGTTGGTGTTGGTGAGCATCGCCCTGAGCGCAACGGCGACAAAGGGCGCTTCAAGGTTGTCAATAACTACTCATGGGAGTCTTGACCGTGAACTACTCATTCAAGCCCGGCAAGTCAGTTGCCGGTCTCAGCGCCGACGCTGTCGGCAACGAGCTGGAGCGAATCCAGCGGAAGCATGGCGAATTAACCACCAAGGGTGTGGTTGATGAGTCTCGCCCCGAGGAAGCGGTCTTCCACCCGCACTTTGAGTGGGACGACCCCAAAGCGGCAGAATTGTACCGCGAACATCAGGCTCGCCAGATCGTCCACAGCGTGGTGATCGAGACGAGCGAAACCGAAGCGAAGCCGCAGGCCTTTGTCTCGGTCAAAACAGTCAGCGAGGAAGAGGTGCGGCACGTGTACAAGCCCGTCGAGGCTGTCGCTGCCGACCCCGATCTTCGCGAGAAACACGTGAGGGCGCTCAAGTCGCGCCTGAACAATATGCGACGCGAACTGTCCGCATTCGAGGAGTTCGCATCGGTATGCGCCGCGATCGACGCGGTTGCTTGACGCCCAAAACGGCCCGGGGAAACCCGGGCCCAGTATGGCGTGCAAAACTTCATGGCAGGCACGGCGTGGTGAGGCGGGGCTCGGCGCGGCGCGGCGAGGCTGGACATGGCAGGCAGGGCGGGGTGAGGCGGGGCTCGGCGTGGCGGGGCGCGGCTGGACATGGCAGGCAAGGCGTGGCGAGGCACGTCCCGACAGGGCGGGGCATGGCAGGCAGGGCACGGCAAGTCTGGGCAAGGCAAGGCGCGGCTCGACATGGCAGGCATGGCGGGGCGTGGCGAGGCGCGGCCAGACAGGGCAGGACATGGCAGGCAAGGCTAGTCATGGTCTGGCTGGGAAGGCGCGACAAGGCAGGCAGGGCTCGGCGTGGCTTGGCAGGTCAGGGCACGACGTGGCAGGCACGGCGTGGCATGACTCGGTCGGGCAAGGTGCGGTCTGGCAGGCGTGGAAAGAACACAAAGAAAGGAGGTGATTTATGGTCTTCAGGCAGTCAGATGGAACGTGGCAGGTCTACCTGCGCGTACCAACGCCAAGGCAGTGGGTAAACCTTGGGAACTACAAAACCCACGACATCGCAGCCTTGGTGTTCAAGGCTGGAATTACAGGACAAAACATCGGGGCAGTCTACCCGGGAGGTGCGTGATGGACGACAAGGAAAATTACGACGAGAATGGTGGCGAATTGGGTTGGGTCGTCTGGAGCCTGCGGGCCGAGGTGGACAGGCTGAAGGACGAGCTGGCCAAGACCAAGCTCAAGCTCGAGCTGTTCGAGCAGGAAGCCGAGTCTGCCAACGATGCCGCCATCAGGCTGGCCAAGATCACCCGAAGCATGCGCACCGCCATGATGCAGAACACCAAGGTGATGGTGCAGGGGAAGCCGTACTGGCCCGACTGGGTGATGACCATCATCTCCGGGCCTGTCGCCACCGTCGTGGGGGAGACGCCATGGGAATGAGAGAAGACCTCGAGGCCCTTCGCAAGCAGGCATCGACGGACGGCGTGATCATCAAGCGCCTGTCCGCCAGCCTGCGCGAGGGCTGGGAGCTGATGGGCGCGATGGGCGACACGCTCGAGGCCCTGACGGCGAAACTGGAGGAGCACCGCGATGCCCACACGGCGTCGCGGACCACCAAGGCAGATCTGGCTCTCTGGGAGTCGATCGCCGAACTGAGGAAAGGCGGATGGGGCTACAAGGGAAAGGGGCTGAAAAATGGACAGCAATGATCTTCAAAGCAGGATCGAGCACCTCGAACACACGGTGGTCGAAAAGACCCGCCGCACGTTTCAGGGCTACAACTACTGGCCGCTGTGGGTGGCGGAGCTGTTCCCGCACCTGAAGCTGTACGTGCCCGGGCACTCGGGCATGCCGACGTCGGCCACGGACAAGGAGGCCAAGGAAGATGAATGACGCCGACTACCTGATGGACCTCGTCGCCAAACTCTGCAAGGAGAATACGCGACTCAAAGAGTCCATTGATCGCAAGAACCAGTCCTTCGCCAACCTGCGCATGCGCAAGACCAAAGCGCACCGCGCAGCAAGGGACCGCTGCAAGGAGCTGATCGACGCGATCCTCTGCAACGCCAGAGTCGGCAGGGACAACGAGCTGGCCGGATGGGCCCGCGCCGTACTCAGGGAGGATGCCAAATGAACAAGGAAAACCTGAAGCCCCTGACCGACGAGCAGAGCAAGATCGCGGGCGATAACATCGCCCTGATCTACTGGTGCATCGGCAAGAGCGGATACGCCGGGAAGATCAGGGACATGGATGGTCTTCTTTCCGACCTTCAGATGGTTTTTTGCAAGGTGGTGCGCAGCCACGTCGCGGAGAGGGGCACGCTGGCCACGTACGCGGTCGCGTCGATGCTGCCCTTCATCCGCCGCTTCGCCCGCAACGAGGCGGCAGCACGCCGCAGGACGCGCTCACTCACTCCATACCAGAGGAGCAGTGACTACGGGCCCAACCCGCTGTGCACCGAAGATCCGCAGGGGGACAGCGACGAGGCCGATCTGGTGAAGAGGTTCAGGGGCATGCTGGCCCGGATGCCGTACCCGGAACGGTTCGCCATGACTCTGTGCGCGAACGACGAGCCGGTCGGCAGCATGGCCCCCCTGTTCGGATTCACGCGGCAAAGGGCCCACCAGATCTTCCATCAGGGCGTGCGCAGGATGAAGGTCTGGCTGGAGTCAGCCGAACGGACCAAGATCCGCGTGGAGTCCGTGCGCGTGCCCGGGAGACGAGCCGAGCCCGTCAGCAGGGAGGACTGCCTGAAAGCCAGACGCGATCTGGCCAAGAAGCGTTACCTCAGTCGCCGGGCCACGGGCATGTGCGTGGCCGGATGCGGGCGGGATTCCATCAAGGGGCGCTCGCTCTGCCTGAAATGCCGTGAAAAAATCCGGGTCAAAAAACGTGCGTCAACTTGTTGACTTGGTGACAGTGCTGGTCTATACTAGAGGTGTGACGAGTAAACCACTGGAGGCCAGCCATGAAACTGACCAAACTGCAGGCAAACGCCCTTGGCAAGATCGTCGCCCGGCACATTAGCGGCGACCACAGTATCGGGATCGATCCGGGCATCGCGGCCCGCCTGAGCGCCAAGGGCCTCATCACCATCGTGGGCACCCAGCGCGTGCGCCTGTGCGACACGAACCAGTACCACCGGGTGACCCTCGTGGCCTCCACCCAAGCTGGCGTCGAGCTGGCGATCGAGCTGAAGCTGGGCGGGCAAACACTGAGCATCTAACCAAGGAGACGGCCATGGAAAAGATCGTCGTGACTGGGGCAAAATGGTTCGGATGCGCGGTCTTTGCTTGCACCGCGTTCTGGGTCGGGCTCCTCTTGATTTCAGGCGGCATCTTGCTCATCGGGCTGACGGCTGTGGCGATCTACACGGTGGGCTACTGGATCTTCATCTCAACGCCCGTCTGGCTCATGGTCCTTTTGCCCCTGATCGCCATGCTGGTGGCGTGCCTCACCCCCAGCAAGGACAACTAACCACACCAAGGAGGCTGCCATGTTTTACCCCATGCCGCACATTGACTTTGTCAAGAGCATCCTCGAGATCGACGACGCCGCTGGCGGACTGCGCTGGAAGGCCAGATACGGACGGGCATGGCCCGGCGACCTCGCGGGCGCTGGCATCACACCCGGAACCGGCTACCGCCGGATCAGGCTGGAGGACAAGACGTACGCCGTGGGGCGCTTGGTCTGGCTCCTCCACACCGGAGAAGACCCCGGCAAGGCGACCATCCGCCACCTTGATGGCGACCCCATGAATGACCGCTTCAACAACCTCGCCCTGAAGCCGCTTTCCGGGCCCAAAAAGGCCCCTTCTGCAGGCGATCTCACCCCGGGATGACCGAAGGCCCAAGGAAGAAGAGAAGAGGCTCCGCCGCGCACGAAGCGTGCGGAAAGAGAAGAGGCCGGGAGGGGAGGAATGATTAAAAATCCTCGCCACCCCGTTGTCTTGTCAACTTGTTGTTCGTATACTCTAGTGTAGAGCAACCAACCAAGGAGACGGCCATGAAAGAGAACCCAAGCAAGCTCGGATCGCTGTGCGACTACCTCGAGGCCATCGAGGGCGCGGACTTCCAGTTCTGGCTGTGCACTCGCGGCCTCAACAATCGCGGCAGGATCGTCGTGTTCAAGGTTGGCCGGGCGTACTACCGGCAGGACAAGGCGTGCAGGACCACCAAGGCTGCCCTCGTGCGTGACGGGTGGGAGCCGAATGGCCGAATCATCAAGGGGCGCTAACCAAGGAGAAGGCTATGCACCACCATCATCACAGCAACCCTTGGGACATGCAGCCACCGACGCCCGTCCCGAGCGACCCGGTCAGGGATGCTTTCTTCACCTTGGCCGTCGGGAAGATGATCCACGACGGCTTGACCAGCGGCAGGGCGGACGCAGAGCCCGAGCTGCCACCAGCACCACCGCCGAAGCCGATCAGCCCCGACGAGCTGTTCGACGTCGTGCCCTTTGTGAAAATCATCGCGGTGATCGCGGGGATCTCTTTCCTCGTGTGGGCGATCAGGCTCTAACAACCAAACAAGGAGACCGCCATGCGCATCACCAGCAACATCCCCGAGCTGCCGCCACACCTGATCCGCCGCCTCTGCGAGTGGCACTGCGCGGAAAGCCATCTCGGGATCAGCACCGACAGCATCAGCCATATCAACGTCACTTGGAAGGACGCACCGCGTGACGACTACTACTCCGGCGAATTCGGGGAGGGCAAGCGCGGCAAGAAGGTCGTCAGCATCAGGCTGGGCCGCTTCCCGAAGTCGGACAGCCGGGGCATCACCGACCGTCTGGACGCGATCGTCCACCTCACCGCGTGGGCCCTGATGAGCGCCCCCGGCAGGCTGAATATCGCCTCGCTCTGCAGGCAGCGCGTCGATGCCTTCAATGCCGACCGCGACAACCTGCTGGCGGAATGGTACTGCCCGGCGGCGTAAAAAATTTTGCCCGCCCCATCCTGTTGACTTGTTGACATGTCACCCGTATACTACAGTGTAGAGCAGGTAACCATCGGGGGCACGGCAATGAGCAGCATCGCAAAGCAGAACGGACTGACCGACTCGAACGTCCGGGCGCTGAAATTCATCATGCTGTGCGAGATCAAGGGCTGTCTGGCCTTCCGCATCGGACAGAAGCTGTTCAGCGGCAGCGACCGCGTGACAGGCCACGCCAGCCTGCAGGTTCCGGCGCGGATCAAGCTGCGGGACGCTGGCCTGATCACGTGGAAGTTCGAGCGCGTCGAGGGCAAGAAGCCTTGGATCAAGGAGGCGTTCTGCAGCGAGTACCGTCTCACCGAAAAGGGACGCGCTCTGGTGCACTCCATCGTCCGCGCCGAGCTGGCTGCCAAATAATTTTTGTCAACCCGTTGACATGTCACACAGCTGCGCTATAATAGAGATGTACAGCGAACAACAAGGAGACGGCCATGATCACCCAGAGCGACAGAGACGAGTTTGCGAGCTACGCGGTTTCCCGCTGGTCGGAGGGCGACAAGGTCTATAGAGGCGGGCGCTGGGGCAGCGTGAAGATCCAGCCCGGGTTCTACGTGTACGACCGCTTCGGGCCGGGCGTCGGCCTGCTGTACATGCCGGGCTACAGGGCGATCCTCGCCACCGAGGACGAGTCCATCGAGATCTGCCGCGAGCTCGGGCTCAACCGGGAATCCTTCCGGTAACGGTGAAAATAATCCTGACCCGTGCGAAGTAGTAGTAGACACCACAAGGAGACGACCATGAACGCCGCGAAGAAGCTGAAGGACATCATCGCCGACTTCAACCGTGCCCGCGTCAAGAACCGCCAGTTCGGCGCTGCCGACAGCGAGGTGGGGCAGGTCTTCAGGTCGGTGCTCGCCGACGCCACGAACGGGCGGAGCCGCGTGCCGACCACGGACGCCGGGTGGCAGCTCTACGCCTCCAGCATGGACTGCTACGCCGCCGGGTATGAGCTGACCACCCTCGCCATGAGGGCCGTCCACACCATCCTCGACGCGCCGTTGAGGGAGCGGGCGGAGATCAGGGAAATCGTGCGCGGGCTGTGAAAATTTTCGGAGCTCGTGCGAAGTAATGGTAGAGGCATCAACAACAACAAGGAGACGAGCATGGCGAAGTACATCAAGATCGAAGAAGGCAGAAACGGGCAACTGGCGTCGGTGCGCGAGACCGGCGAAATCCTGAAGGTGGCCCGGTGGGGTCTGTGGGGCGCTGAGCCACTGAGTGGGCGGCAGCAGCCCGCCATCGAGGCTGTGATCTTCGAGGACGGCGGCAACTACCTTGTCCGCATGCAGCGCGTGCTGGCCCGCAAGGCACCGCGAGGATGCTCCGGAGCAGCCTGCGCCGACGGCCCGGGCGGGCCTGCCTTCTCCAGCTTCCAGACCCTCGAGCTTGCCGAAGCTTTCGTAGCCAGCAGGGCTGGCGACGGCAGGGCTGGCTGGTAGCCCGGCGGGCGAAAATAATTTTGTCACCCCGTTGACTTGTTGTCATGCTCGGTCTATACTAGAGGTGTACAGCAGGTAACCACTGGAGACACGACCATGGCATGGCAACCGACGATCTGGGGCAGTGAGAAGATCCGGCTCGAGCACGAGGCCTTCTTGGCCGAGCAGGCGGCGCTGCTGGACGAGTTCAGGGAGCCCGCCAAGTACGCCCGCGAGATGGACCGCCTGCATGCCCTGCTGCGCCGCTACAGCCACCGCTGGGTGGTCTACAACGCGGCGGGCGAGCGGCAGGAGCCCAGCCAGCGGATGTACGACTGGGTGGACCGCTACAACACCCTGACCAACAGCGTCAACTTTGAGGCATGGTGCGACGGGCGCGAGTGCGCCTTCCCCCACGACGCGTACGACGTTCTGGCCTGATTAACCCAACACCGGAGGACACGACCATGGAACACCAGTTTGCATACGTCATCGCGTACGAGGCCGTCGGCGAGGCCAGAATCTCAGGCAGGCGATCGGTGCGGGCCGACAACGGCGACCATGCCCTGCAGCGATTCGACGCGGAGTGGTCACGCTACGGCGACCGCCCGCCGATGTACCGCTGGATCGAGTCGGTCCACAAGGCCGACAAGCTGGCCTGAAAATCTTTTGTCAACGTGTTGACAAGTAGCATCCGCGGTCTATAATAGAGATGTACAGCCGACCAATTGGAAATCTGCCGGGAGATACTGAGTGATGAACGGCAACGATTTGGGTAGAGAAGTAGCTCGACAAGCTTTTATCATAGCAATACTGATATTTGGCTCCGGAATTGCGGCTGGACTGCT
>Ga0222712_10000933_pt1 | contig 37388 bp, 30 predicted proteins | sample C33_657DmetaG_FD_165043 | JGI IMG/M metagenome (GOLD analysis project Ga0222712, IMG submission 165043) | Estuarine water microbial communities from San Francisco Bay, California, United States - C33_657D | ecosystem: Environmental > Aquatic > Marine > Unclassified | place: USA: California... | reverse complement strand
AAAAAATGGTATTCCTTTAATTTTTTTCTTTCGATACTTTTTACGCATTAGCTGCTTTTCAAATTAACGTAGTTCAAAGTAGCTCCAGAACCAGCAACAGCTACTCTAGCTCTAAGAAATTTAGAATGCACTGTTGCATAAGTTTGTGAAACTGTTGAGGAAGCAACACCAGTAAGGTTTGCGCCAATAACATACCAGCTGGACCCATCTTCAGAACCTTCAAGTACAAACTGAGGTGCTGTTGTTATGATTGCTCCCATTGAAACAACCATATTAACAACACCAGAACCATCTGAGTTCAAAGCTGCAGTTGTGCTGTTTAGTGTATTAGGAACAACTGTTCTGTCAAATATTTGGCGGTATCTCTCTCCAGCAACTGAATAGCTCAATCTGTTCAAAGATCTTGTAAATGACGGAGTTGTTCCGGTAACTGTTTGAACATATCGAATTCTGTTACCTGTGAGTCTCAACAAAGGTGTTCTGTATGAACCTGATGTAGTAATTCTTGGAAAATCGTAAATTCTATACCATGAAGTACCCGAATCATCTGATTCTTCTATACCAACATCTAGCGTTGGTGTACCACCCGAAACTGCCGTAACTTGAATATTAAATTCTGCAGATTGAGCGTTGCCTTGAGTTACGGCTGCAGTTGTTGTTGTTGTTGTAAGAGCTGCTGAAGCAATATCATTAACAAAAACGCCTGCGTTCAATCCTGCGCCAGTGACTGCTGTAACTGTAGATACAGTACCAATATTCGGAGTATTTTGTATATTTACAGGTATAGAAGCAGTTTGATCTGTCAAAGGACGGCCGAGTATTTCTACTCTTTCTCTGTCATAATCAAAAATTCTTGCAAAAGAAATACGCAAGTCGGTTCTTTTTATTACACCACCACCACAGTTTGTAAGAACAAAATCTGCGGGAACAACGGTATTTCCAATGGCTTCAAGTTCGAGTGTTGTGGTGACAATGTTTCTGATTCTCCATGCACCATCTACAGAAAGCGTGCCTCCGTTTGTAGCATTTCTGAAACCTACAAGATTTACATAATCTCCAATAAGCAGACCTGTCCAAGAAGCATTTCCAACAACTGTTAATACGCCTGATGTAAGTGTAGCATTCGAGGCAACAATTGCGTTATACCCCAATGCTGAACCCAGGTTACCACCTTGAACTTTTGCAACAAAACCACCATAACTAGTTGCTGTAACAGCACCACCAATGATTACAGTAATTGATGTTGAGTTTACAACAGAAGCAATGGATGTTGCTGTAAGAAGGTTAGGGAAGTTTGTTTGATCTCTGACGCCATACAAAATAATTTGACTTGCAGTTGTCAAATTGTGAGCAACATCAAAAACAATTGTTGCTGTTGTTGTGCCAGTTTTTGCAATTGAAACAATTTGCGCAGTTGGCACAGTTAAAGAATCTGAACTGTAGGCCCTAAATCTCAATTTGTAATAACTTGTATGATTTGGACAAACTTGTGTACGTGTATAACGAGCTGTTGTGCCTGCCAAACCATCTACAACGCTATCATGCCATTGCAAACGGTCAGCTTGAATTGCGGCTCTGAATTCAGTGGTTGGTTGAAATGAATAGTTGTATGCAGCGTTAATTGCTTGAACTGAAGCAGTTGTGCCGATTGTCGTTGAGTGGTTACCAGCTATAGTTCCACCTGGTAATACATCTCCCGCTTCGTTTCGAACATAAAACGAAGCGTTTGTTACAGTGGCGTTTTCAAATATCACGGAAGTACCATTTTGAGCACCCTGCATTGCGGTTCGATAAAACACAAATCCGCTTGCAAAAGGACCCGCTGTGACGCTTGGAATTGTACCACCCGGACCTGCAGTTACTGTGAATTGTGTTGCAGAAGGAGTTGTAGCGACAACAAGAGCGGGATAGTTCATTCTGGAATCAGAAACTTCCTTAATTCCAATCCTATAACCTACTTTAAGGTTGTGTGGCGTTGCGGTTGTTACAGTAAGAGTAGTGGTTGCTTGTTGAATTGCAGATATTGCAATATTTGAAATAGTAGCTGTTGGCGTTGTTGTATCAACAATTTCTGCCGAAAACTCTTGCCCAAGTGTTCTTTGAGAAAGGGACATTCCCAAGCTCAATTCAATTGGCAATTGGAAATTAACCGAAGATTCAATCTTTGATGTCGTTCCAGCAACCAAAGGATCTTTTGAAATTACGAGATAAGATGCTGCAGCCGAATTTCCATCAATTGCAATAATATCATTAGAGGCTTTTGTTTCAGTCCATTTTAGACCAGGTGTATATGCCTCAAAAGCTTCTCTAAATTTTGTGGTAATATTTGTAAGACTTTTTACTGTTGTTGCGCTATACGGTATTGGACGTTCAAGAGCGTGAGCATCAAGGCGAATAGTGCCAGATGTGTAAGACGTAACTCTTACTCGAATATATTTATATCCATAAGAAGGTAAATAAAATGCTTGATTACTTATATTAGCATAAGAAGCGTTTTCACCAGTTGAAGGATTGTAACCTTCAATATTTGTCCATCCCAAATCATCTAGATAATTTGTTGCCTGAAAATAAATTGTTACATTGTTCCAAGCAACTGGTGCAGAAAACTGCAACAAAACACCAGATATTTGAGAGCAATCAAGTGTCAACAAATTTGTATTGTTTGAAGTGGCAACAAGATTTGAAAAAACTATTCCAGGAGTTGCTTTGGCAACAAGAGATTCGCTTTCGGACATTGCCGAAACTTGAATGACATTGTGGTTTTTTACAGTAATGTAACTAACACTTACATCTGTTGAGGAAGCTGCAATACCCGTGTTCAAGATTCGAACACCTGCATTCATGACGTCAAAAGACGTCGGAATGACAGTTGAATGTTCTGCTACTTTTACGCCATTTATGTAAAAATATACAACTTCTGTAAATAACTCTATTCTGTAATCAACATCATCTTCTGTTGTTAAACCAGTTGGGAGATTTATAGTTGTTTTCTGCAAATCAGTTCCAGAAGGCGCTCCCGTTGGATTTCTTCCGGTTTCACAAACAATTTGTGTATTTGAAGTGCCGCTTGCATTAAATCTAGCCAGCCATCTTGCAGGATTTGCTGCTTCTGTAAAACCAATTCGTATTTCTTGATTTGCAATTCTTTGCGAAATAGAAAGAACTGTTCGATAAATCAAAGGAAGATAATCTACATTTCTTCCAAAAATTACGCTTCCTCCGCTTGTAGTTCCAGAACTAAGAACAGCTTTTCCAGCAGAAATGACATATGTTCCGCCATTTGCCTGAACGGGTTTAACCAATGAACGAGAGGCTGCTCCAGAAGAAGCTCCAGGATACGATGCTGCCAATCTGAGCGTGGTATCTGAAATGACTTCTACTACTTGTGTATAATTCGACTCACTGTCTGAATTTATCTTAAAATAATCCTTGTAATGAACGTCATAACCCGAGAAACCAACTCCAGTAACAATATCGCCAGAAACAGTGACATTTCCAATTGAGAAATCCAAAGTTGTATCTGGAAAATTTACTCTAAACGTTCCTTCATCAGTAAGAACTGCTGATCTTGTTTTTAGATTTCCGATTTCATCAATTCCAGATTGTGCACTTGTTGAATCATCAGGAGCACCATAGTTTGGATAAAAAGATGATCTTGGCAAAAGTTCTGTAGTTGCAACAGAAGAAGCCCTCAATTGAGCGTTTGTCAGAGCGTTACTTCCAATAAGTGTAAGATTTGCTGCAGAAGGTACAGATCCAAGGTCGGATGCGGTTGTTTGATTTCTCCAAATTGTTGAAACGGTAGTTGGAGTAGAGGTTACATCAATAATTTGAGTGGATGTAATGGTATTTCCAACAGAAGCTCCAGAAAATGCAGTTTTTACAAAATATGTCGTAACAACAAGTTCTCTATCGGAACCTGCTCCACCACCTCTGCCCGCTGAAGCTTCATTGCCATCTCTATCGACAATGACAACTTCGCTACGATATCCGCCAGTTACAGAGTCATATGTTACTAGTTCACCTTCAGAACTCTTTTTTGTAATACCCATTTTCAAATACCTCCGTAATTTGCAAGATCAAAATTTGGAACATGTTTTCTTTCGATGGATGTAAGTGGCGCATAAATGCTGTAATTTACGTCTGCCACATTTGATAAAATATAAACGCAAACAACTCTAGCATCAAAGTGATATTTGTCCCTGCTGTCTATTTGTGTATAAAAGCTACCATTTATGCCATCAAGAGTAAATCCTACTTTTATTGAATTAATGACGTCATGATTAAAAACAGTGATTCCCTTTGTCACAAAAGGAAATTCTATTTTCACTGGAGTCGTAATGTTCGCTGTTCCATTTGAACAAAATGGCAATCCAGATGATTGATATTCTGAGGTTAAATTGTAACCAGCACCTGCGTTTGTGTACATATTTCTTCATCTACATACTCGTGTTTTGCGAGATTTTTAAAGAGCCCTCAAAAATACATTGACTTTTGTTTTTTTAAGTGTATACTACTCCAAAATGGTAACTCAAAAAAACTACAACTCACTATTGCTCAAAGACTTAAAGAAAATTGTAGAACTCACTTCTAAGGAGCCCAAAAGCCTAGAGTGGCTTGTTGAAAGAATGTCCGTAACTTCTGAAGATATTCGATTTGCAATTGAACAATCTGCAAGTTTTGGATATAAAATTAGATTAAATTCAGACATGGTTAGCTCGAAGGTTGTTGCCGTCGAAATAGCCTCAAACGAAATTTCTGTTGGAAGCATGATACCCGGCAGGAAAAGAATTGCTCTTGTTACAGATATGCACTTTGGTTCAAGACACTGTCACAAGGAAGGCATGCTGTTGTTTTTAAATCATGCAAAGAAAATGGGAGTAGAAACAGTTGTTTGCTCTGGAGATATTCTGGATGGAAATAAACATGTGCTTTTGCACGATCAGCAATATTTTGGATGGGATGATCAAGTAAAAGATCTTCAAGAAACCCTAAAGAAAGCACCAAAATTTAATTGGATTGCAATTGATGGAAATCATGATGGTTATTTTAGCAATTCCTCAGGCATGGTTTCTGGCAAAGGTCTGGAAGCGAAAATGAGAGAAATTGGAATAAACTGGACTTTTTCTGGCGTCTGTGTTGGTCGCGCTGTCGTGAGTGGAGCAAAAATCGGTCTTTGGCATCCACACGGAGGTGCCTCAAGTAGAAATGCCGTAAATAGAATTCTTACTGAAAGAATTGAAAGTTCTCAGGAATTTATGAATGTTCTGGTTATGGGACATTTTCACAAGTTTAGCGTCTTTCATGTTTATCCACAAAACGTACTTGGTGTTGCTGGCGGAACATTTCAAAGAAAACAAAGTGAATTTTCGAATAGAATTTCTAAGCCTTGGGATATAGGTGGAACGATCATAAGTTTCAACCTACACGAAGATGGAAGGACATCAGAATATTCAGCCGAGTTTTTCGAAACTCCATGAATAAAAAAACCGGGGTTTTGGCCCCGGTTTTTTTTATCCTTTTATGTCAAAATCTATGTCAACAACTTCGTTAGAACGTGTTGGTTGAACGTAAATTTTTCCCCGTATTACTCTATTTTCAACATCTGCTTGTGTTGTTGTAGAAGTATCAATTTTAACCAAGAATCTCACAATTCCTTTTAGTCTTTGAATTCTAGCCAACTTTGGTTCAACAGCTTGTTTGAAGTTTGCGAGAGTAGTTTCGCGATTTGGCTCAAAGACAAATCTTTGTCCAACGGATCTCACTTCTCTTCTCAATTCAATCAAAAGTCTTCTTACGTTGATTCTGTTAAATGCACTTTCTGTTGCTAGCAAAGTTTTTTGTCCATAGATGATTGGACCATCTGTTCCAAAGCTAACAATTGGATTAATTTTTGCTGCCTGAAGATCTGCAATTTCTTGCTCTTTCAGTTTAACTCTTGTTTCTTTTGTGTTTTTTAGAGCACCACGTGCTGCTCCAGCAGGTGCAAACCAAGGGTGCGCAACCCTATCATTAAATCCAAATGCTTCAAGTACAACAACCGATGGAGAAACTACGACATTTGAATTTGTCGTTGGGTCTTCAACAACAACATCTGGGAAGTAAGCTCCAGCGAAAGAGGTGTTAAATCCTCTTGAATCAAAATTTGTAATTGTATTTGAAACACTTACGATTTGACTTGAACCCGTCACATATGCGCCATCCAAGTCATATTGCTCCACATCAATTAAAGAAAACGCATCAAAACGCTCTTCTGTAATTCTTGTAATTTCATCCGTTACAATTTCGTGCCTAATTCCTGGAATGGAAATTAATTTAGAAGGTAACTCACTCTTATCACCTATGACTTTAAGAGCTTTTATGTATGAAACAACGTTTGGACCTTTTGTAAGTCCTCTTGCTGTGTCATCCATGTCAAATTTTACAGCAACATCATTTATTCGTGCTTCGTTTTTATCAAAAATATTTACACCATCAAATCCGCCTTGTGCGAACAAAGTAAATTTTGCATATCTTCTGTTTTGTGAAGTCAAATCAGATGTTCCAAAAGACCTTGTCTTTGCAGTATCATCTGTTGCAATTACGCCATTTCTAACATAAGAAGCAGATTTCCAAAGAAGAGGATTTGCAATACCATCACTTCCAGTAACAACCTTGATATTTTCCAAAGAAAACAAGTTTTTGTTAAAGCGATCCACATCTACAACACCAACTTCTGGAGTATCTGCTACACCAACAGAATATCTTTCAAAAACGTTTTCTTGTGTTGTCATGAAATCAGGAAAATATTTTGCATATGTTCTCAACGATTTGTTTTCAACGCCACTACCATTTGGAAGAGACAAGTTTGTGACTTTCTCAAATTGAGCACCCCAGTAATATTGAGAATTATCAACAGATTTTACACCATCTCCATCTCTTACAGAAAGACGATATGGAACTGGTGGTTCTACAATTTTCTTTAATGTTCCTGCAGAAACAGTTTCTGTAGTTGTTGGACTTGTAAGTGGAGCAGTTCCTGAAGTTACAAGGTGACCTGGTCCTCTATGTCCAAAAGGCAAAGAGCTTGGATCAATTTCTTGATTATCAACTTCAGACGACATTTCAACTCGAATATAATTCGAACGATTTTCGTAAGAACCGTCAATAACAAGTCCTTGTGCATTTTCTGCTCTGTCAAATTGATAGTAAACATTCATATCACCAATTTTTTTGGCAATATAACTATCAGATCCTGGATCCAATGAAAGGCCCCTAAATGCTTCAAGAACATTTGGATTTCCGTCTGTATCATCCCAGCGTCTAACCAAAAGATCAAACGTTCCATATGGATTCAAAGTATCTGTAGATACTGTCAAATTTTCAATCGAGAACTTGACATTTGTCGAAGGGCCGGCACCATCATCCAAAGTGTGAATTTTGAAAAGATTTTTTGGAGATCCACCGAACTTTTGGGAGATAACCCATGGTGTTTCGGCGTGTCTAAATCTATCTTCAAAATTTTCAAAGTTTGGAACCGTTGATGAACCACTGTTGTAGGTCAACGATCCTGTTGTTAAAAATGCGCAATTTTCTCTTCCGCCTTGAAGACCAGCAGAAACTCCGCTTACGATAAGACCCGTTCCAGTAACAACTGCTAAAACCGGAGAAACATCCCAAATTCCATAAAGCAAGTGACCTGCAATTTGCATTTTTTCTGGATCTTTGTTCAACACATTTCCGAAATAATTTGGTGCACTTGCATCAAAGCTTGCTGAAATTACGTTTGGATATGAAGCATCAAGTCCTTTGTGACCATTAAGCAAAAGAACGAATTCTTGTTTGCTTTGTGTTCCGCTCAAAAGAGTCACTGTTCCATGAATAGAACCTGAAGTTGTTGCATTTGCAGCAACGTATGAAGAAAGTGGCGCAGAAGAAGTTGCAATACTGCTTGAGAGGCGCAAAATAACACCAGAGGCAGCCATAAGCATTCCGCGCATAATTGGGGCAGCAGTAACGCTAGACTGAATACCAGCATCACTGAAAACAGTCGATCCAGCACTTTCAGACATGAATGCCCCAAGAACATAAGTTCTTCCAGGAACACCTCCACTATTTGCATAGGGATTATCTGCCAAAAGACCAACAGAACCCGGTTGTTTATCTCCAACTACAAATCCTGCAGACATTACCTTGCCAGCATTTGTGCCTGCGGATTCACGCTTAAGACCTTGACCAACCCCAAGTACCCTTAAGAAGGTTAAAGAGCTTGCATTTCTAAGCCAACCGTATGCAGCAAGTGGTGCCTGCTTTTCGCCGTCAGTGGCTCCGAAAAATGATTTAAACTGCTCCTGGTTTGCAACAGTTACAGGAACAAAGGCTGGTCCCTTTAGTGAAGTTCCTATAACAGTTGCCGGAACACCAACAGGTTCCTGAGCAATAGGACCAGTATTACTAATTTCTCTAATTTTAACACCTGCTGTATTAGCCATTGATATTTTTTCCTCTAAATCTTTGTATAACTACTGTAATCAAACGAATTGAGTACCGCTTCTTGTTGAGATAAAATCAATAACAACAAATTCTGCGAATTTTGTTGGATATATTTCGATTCTACCGCGTACTCGTAGATCTTCCAGGCTCTCTGGAGTGTTATTTGAGCCATTCATCACAACTGTAACTTTGTCAATTCCGGATTGTGCTTTTATGACGTTCATCTTTTGTGCAATATCAGATTCTGCTTTGATAATATCTTCCATTGACAAATTTTCAAAGTTAAGTTTAGATGCAATCTTAATGGTTGAGCGCTTTGCGTCAATCATCAATCTTCTAACATTAACCCGACTCAAGGAACTAGCATCACTGGCCTTAAGGGTTTTTTGTCCATAAATGACATAACCTTGTTCTGGAAACTGTGAAATAGGGTTAATTCTTGCCGCAGAAAGGCTGTCTCTTGCGGTTTGATTAATCTTTGTAACAAGTCCTTTGACAAATGACAAACTGCCTCTATTGAAGCCTGCAGGGGCAAACCAAGGCTGTGTCAAAATGTCATTGCTCGCATAAGCAGACAATCCAGCGACAGAAGCTGGCACTCTTGTTTTGCGATTATTTTTCTCATCCAAAATTATAATATCTGGAAAGTATACTGCCGAATAATCATTGTCAATATTTCTTGAACTTAGAGAAGAAATTGTTTGATCAATATCTGGTCTCTGAAGAGAATCTTCAAAAACACGAACACCTGCATCGTCTCTTGTTTCAATATCCATGATATTGATCGCCAAGCCATAATTCTTTGTTTTACTTGAAACATAATCTGTAATATAAGGTTCTCTTATTCCAGGTACACAAATAATGTTTACATCAGAAGAAATAACGTCTGTCATCAAATCTGCTGCTGTTCGATATGCTACAACAGCGTTATTTGATACAGAACGGCCTGCTTGATTTGCAGAAAGTCCTGGACTTACATAAAGTGTTGATGCAGCTCCTTCGAAGGAACTTGCTTTATCAGCAAATCTTCTTGCATCTTTATCAAGAAGATTTACACCATCAAATCCACCTTGCGTCATTGTCGAAAATTTTGCATAAGAAGAAAATCTGTTAAATGTTGATGGACTTTGCGCCAACAAAGTCGCCATTGTAATACGTCCTGTTATGACACCATCGTTGATTGAATATGAAGTAGGATCAACAACGCCATTTCTGAGATATGCAGCTTCTTTTACGTGCTGTTGAACAGAACTTGTCAAATCAGAAATGCTTGTATTTGAGAATGCCACTTTTGAAAGAGAAAACTTGTTATCATTCAAATTATCGCTAAAACTTCCCGTAGTAAGAACATCGAGTTTTTCAATTCCAGAAAATTTTGAAAGATTCTCTAGAAGATAATTTTTATCAATAACAGTGTTCGAATTCAAAACATCTGTGCTTCTTTCGAATTTAATACCCCAGTGATATGCAGAATTGACAGATTCTGTTGGTCCTGGATTGCCAGGATATCCAGAAGTCGCAACTTCGCCACGTGTAACTTTAAATCTGTAAGGAACTGGCGGAACAACAGAACCTGTCAAATCAGAGGTTCCTGCTGTAACCATACCGGCCAATCTAACAACTCCCAATGCAGGCGGTTTATCGCTTGCTGAAACGTTTGTTTTTATTGTCTGAAGACCTCTGAAACCAAATGGCAAAGAAACTTCAGGAACTTGCTTTGTATCAACTTCTTCAGAAACTACAACGCGGACTCTCTTAGAGACATTGTCATATTTACCATCAGCAAAAATTCTTCTTTCAGAAAGATTTTCTGCATCAAAAACAAAACGTTGTTTTTTATCTCCAATTTTTTTGCAAATGTAATTGCTGGAATTTGGATCCAAACTACAAAGAGAATATCTTTCTAGAACAACCTGATTGTTATCATTGTCTTTAAAATCTCTAATAACAACAGTGAATGTGCCGTATGCATTTGTTGTATCTGTTGATGCTACAAGATCTGTGATTGAAACTTTGTACTTTGCAACATCACCATCATCAAGTGCTTCAATTTTAAAAAGATTGTATTCCTTTTTACCAAACGGTTGAGAAATAAACCAAGGAGTTTTTGGAGATTGAAAAGTTGTGTCAAAGTGTCCAAATGCATCTCTGAAAAGCATAGATGTATCTCCAGAAACAGAGGAAGTATTTGAACTTCCGGACAATACTGCTACTGAACTTGCAACTGCCAACTCGTTGTCTACAGGATAATCTGCATACAAAACATGCTGGTATTCAGAAAATTTTTCTGGATCTCTGTTTAAAAGCTTGCCAAAATATTTATCTGAACTTGGATCCATTGAAGCGCTAAAAATTCTTACGCCTGGAATTCTATCTCCTGTTCCAAACTTTGCTTGATCACTAGAAGACAACACAAGCTTAAAAATACTTGAAGCAACAGTACCAACGTCATCACTGTTTGTTCCAACAAACGTTGTTGCAGTAACTGCTTCATTTCCATCAAGAACCATTGCTCTCGTGCCGCTTGCCAAGAGCAAAACACCGCGCACAAGATTTGCTGTAACACCATTGTATGTGTTATTGTCAGAAAACATAGGCATGCCATATGCTTCATTTGCACTCACTGTGTGTTTTGCAGTAATAAATTGAACAGAACCCTGATGACGACCATCGCCAGCAATTGCAGTTCCAGTTACAACAAATCCTGCATTTTTTGCTTGACCCGTTGTTTTGTATTTACTAATAGAAGCAGAATCACTAAGATCTCCTGCGCCAAGCACTCTCAAAAAAGTAAGTGCCTTTTTTGAATTTAGAAAATGCTTTGCTGCATATGTAGAAATATATTTTGGGTTTTCGTCTCCAAATTTAACTTTAAATTCTTCGAAATCTCTTACTGTTACTGGTACAAATGCAGGTCCACGCTCTGATGTTCCAATCAAACCAGCGGGTACACCAACTGGCTTAAGCGCTTCTGGCGTTGTTTGATCAATCTCGCCTTCAAAAAATCCTGCTGATTTAAAACTTTGTTCGGTCATTTTTTATCTCCAATTGGCAATTGTAAATAGGAATTCGATTTCAAATTCCTTTCATTATTCACTTTTTATATGTGACTACAAATGGCCCATTGAAAACATCGAGGTTTACAATAGACTCTCCTTTGTTTTTGTTTTTGTAAGAAACTTTTTTATATTTTATTTGAGATTTGCCAGAAGTGATGTCAACACCTGTTGTCGCAAGTGATTCTGTATTTTCTAAATCGACTTGAGTAAGATTATCTCTTGCAACAACTCTTTCTCCCAAATTAAATTCTGGTTTTTCTTGTGTTACGATTTCGCCTCGATCAACGACTTCAAATTCTGTATCAGACTGCGAAATGCCAAAACCAAAATTTACAACAGGAGCAGACACATATCTTCGAATGGACAAAGGAACACCAGGAGATTTTGAAGCAAATGTGTATCCTGGTATTTTTACAGAGATTGAACATTTTCTAATTGTTTCTTCTCCGGCATTTGAGTCTGCATTATCTTCAATAGTATAAGAACCTTCAAAATAAGCAACAAACCAGTAACCTTTTGCAGTATCTATCTTCAGAGTCCTTTGTGCAGGTGCCAAATATGCAGACATCAATTTATCCAATATTTCATTCATGTGTTCAAAATATTGAACCCATATTGTTATTTCATATTCTGCAACAAAAAATTGAGGCTGAGGCATTACTAGAAATTCATAAATGTTTTTATTTATTTTTGGCGACAAAAATGCACCTTTTCTAACATCAAAATCATTACTATTTTCTCCAATGTTTCTATCGGTAGAAATAATACTATGTTCTCCAGGAACATTTAGTTGAAAATTAAGACCAACTTTTGATAATATGTTTTGAAAATTTCTATCTTCTTTTGCTAGTCTTGTTTTTACAACAATCTCCCCTGTGTTTTGATTCATTCCCATTCCGGTTACAGAAGAATCATCGTGATTAATGGTTTTTCTGTGTATTGTGATTATAGGAAGTATAAGTTTTCCATTGGCATCTTTTAAAACTTTGTTGCTTTTTGCAAGAGACCACTTTTCTCCAACTGCAAAAACAACTTGAACATTTTGTTGCAAAAGAGCAGAGCCTTTAGAAACTTGAAATTTTATTTCATTGATGGTATTTGCCAACCCCTCATCAATGTCTTGTATGCCAACAGAAGGTATTTCAAAAACAGAATCTAAAGCAGAACCTTCATATCCTGACGGAATTCCAAATTGCCCAGGCTTACTGTTAAAACGATTTGTCATGAAATTAAATATACAACATCATTCATCGTAAAAACTAGAACCTTTTACTGGATCATATACAATTTTCTTTGGTCCATTTATAGGTTCCTCCAACGTACCGTTTTCCCTCAAAATACGAACATCTCCAGTCAATTCTCCATTAACTGTTTCATATCCCCTACTTTGTTCAAAATTTGCCAAAACAGCAGAATCGTCTGTATATTGTCTGTCAGTTGGAACTTCTTGGGGAGCAACAAATTGTCCTTGACGTACTTGTGTACATTCAAGTTTAAAACCATTCGTTTCCTCCATGTGGCCAAATAAATTTTTTAGTTTAGTTAATCCAACAATTTCATAAAAAGAGTCTCCCCATTTTACAAAATCGCCAAGACTTAAATTTATGTTGTTATCTATAAGATCGTTATATTGAACAAAAGCTTCCAATTTTCCAATATAATCAGTACCGTATATATTTACTTCTAGAGGACCTTCAGAAGCTGAAACAAGAGCAGGTATTCTTATCGGATTATCATATATTTTTTCTTGAGCTTCGTTATACAAAAGATGAACTTTTGTCTTAATTTCTGAAATTGGGAAATATGTTAGAAATTGTCCAACGACATCTCTTGTGATTTCTTTTGTTAAATCACTTATAAAATTTAGATCTTTTTTAGAAGCAAAAAAACGGCTCATCCTATTAAAATTCCTTTTCCAGAAACAATAGGAATAAGTTTTTGAAATTCCAAAAGTGCTTTACCTTTTTCTGCTTCTTTTGCAATAATCTTTTCATAGGTTAGATCATCTAGAAATTCTTTAAATGAAGTTCTAAGACGTTCCATATCCTCACGCCCTTCTGCTATCAACTTATCACCATCAAGCGTTATATTGTCACCTGGGATGGGTATCACGCTATATTTACTACGAGCACGGCCAAGAATTTCCTTACAAATTGCCAAACAATATTGACGAATCCATTGTCTACCAATTTCATTGATTGTATGTGGTGGAATGATCGTAAAAGGCAACTGAGAGGGATTTGATATTCTTGCCCCAATAACCGAACCTCCTGAGCCGGGAACCAAATACCCGGCTTGTGGTTCGGCAGGATTTATTGCGGAATAGTTATCAAAATTGTTTCCTACCCTCAAATATACTTTATTTCCATATCTAACAGAATCATATGGAATAGGAAATATTCTTAAATTTCCGCCTGTTATTTTATAAGTGTAATTTGATCTTCGAATTCTGTGGGCCATCTCTAAAGACTGTCTACGCAAAACATCTTCAAACACTGGCAATACATAAAATACTGTGGCATTTACATAAGATTCGTAATTTATTTCAGATGCCAAAAGATTTGTAACGTTCGAAGAATTGAGCAGATAAGATTGGGCAGCCAATGGTTCATTATGGAATATTTCAAAAACTCTTATCTTGGTTCCTACACTACTAGATGGTAAGTTAGAATTGTAACTCTGGCCCATCATAGAGCCAGTCGCAAACTTCAATTCAGAATACAAATCATAGTCTTGACGCCCAACTTCCAGTTCAATATATGTTAAAGTAGTCTCAAACTGTCCTCCAAGACCAGCGTAAGCAGCATATGCATCTGCTTGTCTCATAATAAATTCAAAAGAAGTTTGTGGATACAAACCTGTAGCTGAAAAAGAAGAAGATAGAGCACCGGACACAACAGTACCAGAAAACGCGTTTGGCAATCCAAGTAATGTAGATATTTGAGATTGTGCTTGATATTGTGAAACAAGCATACCATATTCCAGAAATGCTTCTTCTAAACTACAAAAAATGCTTCTTGAAGAAAGTTCTACTTGAACAATATCGTCAGACAATCTTGTTTTTACAAATTTTACAGCACTATCTGCCTCAAATTGAAAAACTGCATCTGAGTCAAAAAAACCGTAGTTTGTTGGGTTTGGAGTCTGATTGAAAGATGCCATCAAAACTTAAATAGAAGCAAAAAGATTATTTACCATATCATCCCATTTCGTTTTTTGTTCATCCGGAAGGTTGTTCCTAAAATTCTTAGAAGTAGAATTGTCAATATCCATATAAAACTCCGTTACATTATCAAGAAATTTTTCAATTTCTGATGCCAACTTATAATCTTTTTTCATTCCCAAAAGATTTGAAGTGAGTTTTTCTATGTTTGAATTTTCTTCAAAAGCTTTTATAACTTTTTTTAAAATCTCTTTTGAATTTGAATTTTTCCCGCTATAATCATTTTTTGTAATTTTTATTACATTTATTCCCTTTGAAAGATTTTCACCATTTGTAAGAACAATATGTGTTTGAAGATCATTTTCAACAGTAAAAACACCTTCTGGACCCTGGTTTCTTATATATTTGAATTGGTCGCCTCTTTTCAGTTCGTTGCTATTTACAGTTTTCATTGTATAATACTAATTAGATTGCAAGAGGACACCTATGACAACAACATCAGAAATTCTGATGGCAAGATACAAAGAACTTAAAGCAAAAAAGTTCATATCTGCTGAAGAAAAAATGGAAATTGTAAGCTTGGAAAAAAAACTGTTTGTCAAAGAACAGGTTAATGAAGGCTTGCAACTTCTTAGAGATTGAAGTATACTAGAAAAATCACACCCTGCGCGCCTCTTCTTTGAAAGCGAACTTCGCGGGGTTTTTTATTTCTCTTCTATTTTTTTTGCTTCTTCAAGCATACTCAAGTATTCATCATAAAATACAATCCCAAAAGGACGTGTAATAGGCCATATTTTAAATTCTTTGTTTTGATCTTCAAGAACTTCTTTTCTTTCTTCTGGCTTATCATTTTTCATAGTTTCAATCTCCATCCCTTAATTGACAATTTTTTTTCATTCAAAAGATCTGTAAATCCTGACCTTTTTAGTCCATGCTTTTCGCAAAATTCTTTGATGCTTTTAATTCCTGTATATTCTTTTCCATCTGGCGATATTACCACTTTGGCGAAATGCTTGCCCACTTGAATAAGACCAGGATCTTGTTCGGGCAAATGCCACCCCTTACAATTGTCTCTTTTGCCTTTTAGCATATAACTCATAGTTGTTCTAGGCAAATCATGTTCTTCGCAAAACGATGTGAGATTGGAAGGAATTGTATATGACTTACCCTCTGGAGAAATAACAACTTTTCCAGTATGGTCATTCAATTTATTTCCAGAACTGATTTTTTGCTTATGCTCTTCCGTTAAAGGTTTTCTTGTTTCTCCCTTTTGAGAATGATGTGTTGGATCGGTTCCTTTGATGTACCATCCTCCACATGTTTTTGTTTTACCAACAACCATTTGATGAAATGATTTGTATGATAAATTTTTATTTTTACAAAATTCTTTATAGGACGTTAAAATTTCAATCTCTTCTTTGGAATCAAGATTTACTACTGTTATTTTGTCTCTCTCTGATATTTCTTTATCCCACCTTAAGCTTCTTGCTAAATCAACACTTTTTTTATGTGCCTCCCAGAGTTTAATGTTTTCTTTTCTACTTTTTTCAACTCCATTTTTGTGATTAATTTTCCTTTCAGCAGAAAATTTTATTTTTCTTTTGTCGTTTTCTTTTGAATTTTCTTTATTTTTAATAAAAAGCCTTGTATCTTTAACAATATTAGTTAAATTGTAGCATTGTTTTTGATTATCATAATATTTGTTTACATATTCTTGTTCTAAATCCAAAACTTCCTGTTTTGTTGAATTTTCTGGTAAAAAATGTAATACTTCAAAAAGAAATTTTTCTTTTCCACACTTTTTATAATCATTTAACAAAAACGAATTTATATGATTTCCTCTCTCTAAAGAACAAAAATGATTTTGTTTTCTTTTCCAAAGCCTCATAGAAGAACCGATATAGATTCTTCCATTTGAGATATTTTTAATACAGTATACTCCAGGCGTGTTTTGTATGTCCACACTTTGCAGTGTACACTAAAAACGCTGCTCGACAAATAAAAAAGGACCCGAAAGGGTCCTTTTTCTTGCTAATTAAGCGTACTTTTAGTGACGCTTAACTCTGCTATATCACAGACAAATCGAGAACGGTGATGCGGCCGTAGAAATCACTTCTAACAAGCTTCTTGCCGTAGCGAGTGAACACTGCACGTTGTGGCGTGAAATCTTCTGGCTTGTAGATTGTTTGAGTTACGATAAGCGGCACATATGGGCTGTAGACGTATCCGGTTTCAAGGTAAGAACCACCTTTGTATCCAAGAAGAATCTGGTTACGTGGGAAGTACGGATCCTTGTAGACCGTGTAACGGCTGCTGATTGATCCCATTTGCTCACATCCGGCTTGGAAGACGGATTGCATTTGACCATCTGCGCTCATAGACATCTTTGCGCGCCATGCGGTTGTCGATTCGAAAATCGTTGAAACGTCTGGTGACGTAACTGCGAAGTTCGCGGAACCACGAAGGGTCTTGCGGTGGATGCTGTTTGCAGCGTCGTTCATTGTTTCAATCAAGGTTTCGTACCATTCACGAACTGTTCCCGTGAAATTTGGTCCAATGCTGAGTGAAGATGCCAATGTGACAGGTTCTCCAGTAAGCTTGTTGACGAACTTACCTGGTGCACGTGACCAATAAAGGGATGCTCCAGTTGCGCCAGTAAGGATGTCAAGAAGAATTTCTCTGTCGATTTCGATGGCAATGTGCTCAGAAAGAACATTGGTCAATTCAACTTCTGCGTCCATGCTTTGGTAAGCATTAAGATCTTGAGAAACTTCTGGAGTCCAACGAGCCTTGAGCTTGCGGCTCTGAGTCGTGATCGCAATGGACTCAATCTTCATGTCAATTTCTGGAATTGCTGGAGAAGGAGTTGCGCCGAAATCAGATTCGAAAGTTGGAAGAGTGACAGTTGCTGCTGTTTCCGAATCGACAACAAGCTTGTCAGTGATAACTGCCGATGCTGCGATTGCTGCGGTGTTTGCCGCTGGAACTGCTCCACCATTCGAAACACGAATAACGAACTGAACGTGATCTCCCGAAAGAGGAGCTGGAGTAAATACTGTACCAGACCAGTTACCGCGCTTGTTGTGCTGACGAAGGTTTAGAACACCATCACCACCTTGATAGGTCTCTCCCCAAGCGACTGCTCCGTTTGTGGACGGGAAGCTTGTAAGAGCAATTTGATCAACCGCAGTAAGATCGACATTTGGAAGAACAGATGTCAATGCTGCAACTGGGATGTGTGCAAAGCAGAAGTCCAAAGTTCCAAGTCCAAGGTCTCTTTCGACGATTGGATCGAAAGAAACACCACGAGCATTTGCTCCCGAGAAGTCAGTTGCTGCAGCTACGACGCCACCAACTGCCCAAACTCCACCAGAACCAGTAAATGCACCGATTGCGGCGTTTGATGCTGAAAGAGTTGTCGTTCCCTGGTGCGTTCTGGAGTATCCTGAACCTACAAGGTTATACATACCACCAGCTTCAAGAGAACCTGAACGGATTCCCTTGCCGGTTGGGTTACCATAGATTGAACGTCCACGTCCATAAGTGTCCTTGGTCGCTGAATTGCTTAGACCAAATCCTGCATCACCACCTACGTTTGAACCATAGGTGTAATCCAAGTAAAAGATCATTCCGCTTGGGAGGCTGAGTGGTTGAATTGAGACAAGCTCGTTTGCAACAAGTCCGCCGAAGATTTTGCGGATAACAGGGAATGCCTGTGTAGAATATCCTTGAATCTGTCCGCTATTTGTAAGACCACCACCGCCTGTGGACAAGGAAACTGATTCCTTCAATGCGCGTGCTTGATTTTCAAGCAACTGCGACATATTTTCCTTCTTACGGCCATCAAGACCGCGAAGGAAACCGGAGCGTTCCCACTTCTCAACAAGGATTGTACGAGCTGACTTTTGGTTTATTTCTTGAATACCTTCGAAAATGTTAAATTTCATAATGCTTTCTTTATCTATCGAGTTGTTTTAAAAAATCCGTTCAATCGTTAACAATTCCTGCAAGTTGATTCCAACGAGCAAGATCAGAACCTTCAACAATTGCTTCAACTTCCTTTTTGCTTGGCTTAAGGGTTGTTTTTGTTGAGGAAACTGGTCTGTTAACAGACTCTGCAAGAGCATTAGTGCCCTTTGGTTTTGCAGAAATTACTTCCAGATGCTTTTTGACGGCTTCCATGAGGGATTTTGCAATAAGCTCAACTTCTCGAACACTCTTTGCCTCATCAAGTCTGTCACAAATTTCTCCACGAGATTTTGTCGACAAACCTTTAGAAGCATGCATGAGCTTAGTTCCTTCGATAAGTTTGGCATTTTTCAATTTCTCGGCTTCAAGTTGCTTGGAGACGGAAACTGTACGAGGTGCACTATTTTTAGTTGCAGTCGCCTTCTTTGATTCTACAAGAGCGTTGAGTCTTTCAGTTGCTCTTGTATGAAGTGTTTTGGCAAAGGTCTTTTCTTTGATACTCTTTGCTTCTTTAATCTTTTGTTCGTATTTACGAACGACCTTTTTGGCCTCTTCAATGGCTTCTTCTTCTTTGACGCACTCGTCCTCTTCGGACATTTCTGCTTCATCGAGACCATTCTTTGTTTCTTTTGCAGGCTTTGCCCATGGTCCATCAGTTTCCTTGATGCTTCCAGCTTTGCCTGGCTTTGCATCTTCCCAAGCCTGAGACTTTGCAGGCTTTGCCCAAGGACCATCTGCCTCATTAACGCCTTCGACTTCTTCGGACTCTTCAATTTCTTCAGATTCATCAAGGCCATTAAGCATTGCTTCAATGGTCATATCTTCTGATTCTGTAGCGGGCTCCATCATGGCGTCAGAATCTTCAGATTCCATGACTTCATCATCGCCTTCTTCGAGAGATGCAAGCGCTTCTGCAAGCTCTGCTTCATCAATTTCAAAAACCGTATTTTCGTCCAATTCATTCACATCAGTCATTTCAGTAATAGCCTTTCCATTTTTGTTTAAAGATTCTTGTGTTGGTGTTTCGTCACCAGCACCTAGATCCAAAGACAAATCTCCCAGATCGCCTTCAGAGTTTTCTTGTGAACCATCCGCTGGCGGAGTTTCCGGTGCTGCATTTGGGTCTTGATCTGCTTGTCCGTCATCATCGACAACAAGTTCAATTTGAACTGCGCTTGCATCAAAGTCTTCTGGTAGACCCTTCAGTTTCATGACGACTTCGCCTTTTTCTTCGGCTAAAATTTTTCTTAATGACATTGATGATTCCTTGATTGTTGTTAAAAGACTAAAAGCGTTTTCCAATTTTCTTTCCAGTATTGGCTGGTTTTTGCCCGTATAACTTTCCTTAAGATAAGCATATTTAGCTTCTGCTTTAGATATTTCTTTATCCAAAGCAAAAATAAATTCTTTTTTTACCTTTTTCTCGCGAGAAGCTGTTGCGAATTTACGTGCATTTGAGACAGATTCTTCAATAATTTCAGCAAATTTTGAATCAGAATGTCCCTTTTCAAACTTGCTCAAAAATCCCAAAAGATTTTCTTGAACATTGTAATAACTGTCTTTCTTTTTCTTTTTTTCGCCTGGAACTTCTGGCGACATGCCAAGTGGAAGCGTGAAACCAGCAATGTCGCCAGTTGTCGTGGCTTCATCAATCTTTTCATCGCTAAGTATTTTTTTCTCTTCTTCTTCTTCAGAATTTTTTACAGAAGAAGATTCCAAAAATTTTTCTATACTTTCTCTAATGATATTTTCATATTGACGATTCAATTCTTCTCTTGCTTCTTCTTTGGCTAAATTTTTCAAAGCCTCAAGATCAACAATTGCTTCTTCAATAATAGATTTTTTAGACATCAGATATTACCCCCTGGTCTTTGGCCAATTTTCAAATCACTTGGCAATTGATTTCCAGAATACATTTTGTCTGCAGTAGATTTTGGACTCAATGTATCTTCGGTTTGGCCAGGCGTTACTTTGTTGTTCTTGTAATCAATCAATTCAGATTGTGAGAATTTGATTTCTTGAGCAACAGTTGGTTCAATTGATCCTGCTCCAGATGGATCTGGTGAAACAAGGTTCGGAGTGTATGGCGATGAAGGACCGCCAGCTTTTGCATAATCACCTTGAGTTACATTGATATTTGGAATATCTGGAGCGCTTGTTGCAGGATCTGGATTTGTAGCATTAAAATCCAAATAAACTCCATTTGGAAAAAAGTCAGGATCACCTTCTTGAAGTCGCGGAGAAAGATATTGATTTGAAATTTTCAAAACACTATTATCAATATCAGCCTGATTGTTTGTCGCTGGAACTACATCCGGAACCGCAAACAATCTTTTGAGCAAAGGAAGATCGGATCTGCCCAAATATTGAGGAGAATTTCCGGTTCCAGGTTCAGAAAATGTTGTTGTAGGTTCTGGAGCGTACTTTGTATATTTACCTTTACCGGCCATTTAAATCACTTTCCTTTTAGAATCTTTTGAATTCTTTCTTGAGTCTTCTCAAGCTTTTTTGCTTGAATGGATTCTTGAATTTTCAAAGCTCTCAAAATATCAATTTGTTTTTCAAGAGTGTCTGCTAGATCTCCTGCGGCGACATCTTTTTGTGCAATATCGTCAACGCGTTCTTCTGGAGTTTCTAGATCTTGGCGCGGTTTTCCAACCGCCGCAGATTCTCTAACCAATTTTCTTAATTCGCCTTTTGTAATCTTAATTTTTGCCATAAGTTTCCTTGCCTGTTATAACTACAACATCAAAAATCATTTCTGAATTTTTTTGGTTCCGGAATCTGATTAAAATCAGAAAATTGTTGTCTGTTAATGCCTTCTGCCATTGGATGATCTCTTTCTACACGCATAATACTTTCTGCTTGTAATGCGTGTGGATCAATTGTTGGCATATTTAACATATCTTCAACAGAAAAATATTGTTCATTTTGTTGTTGTGGAACATAATTTCCAACAGATTGATGAATCATTGAAGGACTCATGGAAGAAATTTTTGTATCCAAAAGAGGATCAAAAGTTTTCTTTTGTGGTTGATAAAAAGGCCCCATGTCTTTCTTTTTTATGTCTTCCATAATATGACTATGAGGATCAGGTAGAACTTGCATCCCAAATGCTTGAACTGGTTTTCTTTGATTTCCTTCAACTATACTTTTTGCAGCTAGTTCAAAAACTACCTCTTTAAGAATTGAACGAAACTCTGGCTCCAACAAGCATTCTTTTATAATGTTTTTTAGAACTTCTTTTGTATTTTTTTTCTGCATTTTATTTCTCTATAACCGTAAGAACAATTACTAATACATATTAGGCAAATTCCCCAAAAGGAAAATCGCTTGTAATAAATTCTGTCTCTATGCACATTTCATCAAAAAATCCTTTTATTTCCAACATAACATCTTCCTTTATGCTGTTTGATATAAAATAAGCAGTATTTTCTTCCTCAACAAAAAAATTAGGAGTAATTCTACGACAAGTTGTCAAATTACTCCCAATTATTACAAATGAAAGATGCTTGGGCTTATACAAGATATTTGTATAGCCCAAACTTGATAAATAATTCTTAAAAGAAATCTCTTCTTTATTTAGAACGCAAGGAAAGAATTTCTTGGATTTTGTTCTGTAGGTCATTTTTTGTTTGCTTTTTATATTTTTCTTCAATAGATTCAAGCTTAATATCTTTTGAAAATGTTCCTTCTGGATATAGAAATGCCATAGTTGTGGAAGGCTCTTGCACAATATCCCAGCACATCAATTGAAAATCATCAGAGACATATGTAATACCTCCACGTTCTTCAATACTTCCAAGGCCGCGAGAAGAAATTCCAAGTTTTACTTTGTTCTCCACCAGCGTAATTGCAATTTGTCCCATTGGAGTTGGCATAATTTCAACTTCGCCAAAAACAGCATCACCATCCCACCACAAATCAATTATTTTATGAGAAATTCTTTCTGTTGAAATAATTGTTGAATCTGGGTGATCTAATTCTCCAACGGCTCTTCCTTCATTGATAAGCCTTTTGTAATTTTCTACTTCTCTTTCAAGAATATATCTTGGATAAATTCTTCCATTTTGATTAATGGTATCAGCTCGTTGTATAATTCCTTTTAATCTTATGGTCTTTTTACCATTAGAATTTACAGATTCTCGTAAACTATCTTTTAAATTCAAATCAACAGAAAAGAATTCCTTTAGTAGAATTTTACTCATGGTGTTTCCAAATCTTTCTCAAGATCTAAATACAACATAAAATTAGTAATCGTCTTTTCATCAACAATATTTGACTCAGATAAAATTTGCTTTTTTACAGAAGAAGCAGAATTTTCGTCAATTTTTTTCGTTTCAACAAGTTTATCAACGATTTTTATACACTTATCTTTTGCTTCTTGAATAAACTCTTCGCGCTTTTCATTAATTGCCACTTTTCTCAAAAAATCTATTTGAGAATCGCTAAATTTATTCTTCCATTTTTCTTCAAACTTTTTTTTCAAAGACATGAATATAAATCTTTTTTCTCCTAACGAAAACTCACTGAGATTTGATTTTTCCTGTTTTGTCTCTACAATAGATTTTCTTACAAGATGTTTCGCAACAATGTCTTCTTCTTTTGCGATATCTAAAAGGTTAACATCTTTCTTTGTCCATTCTCTGACCAAAAATCCGATAGAAGACATGATTTTGTAATCTTGTATATTTGCCTCATAGATCAAACCACTTTTGTCTAATTTTTCAATTGACTCTATAAGTTTTGTCTTTTGAGCCTCAAGAGATTTTTCATTAAACGTCAATGCGTAATTTCTTGCTTGCTGCAAAATATTTGCAGCAACAGATTCGCTTGAAACTTGTGTAACATATAAACTCTTACAAAGATTGTATTCTTTGAATAATTCAGAACCAGGAACAAAATTGTTCTTAATCAAAGAGACAATTTTTTTCCCTTCAGTATCCTTGCCTTCAGACATCGTTTTTGCAGTTCTTTTTATAAGAAACTCAAATACCAGAAGACTATTTCTTTTTTTATTTTTCTTAGGCAATGACATACAGATATATCTATCAGAATTTAAGAAATTTACCTTTTTCAATATCTAGTTTTTCAAGATCAACAAACTCCATCTCTTCAGGCATAGACTCTTCAAAGCCTTCAGTTATGAGATTTATGTTTTCAATGTCTATATCATCAATGGATTCTGTAAGAATATCTTTCGAGAAACTGTTTGAAGACATTTTGCTTGATAATTTTGAAATTAAAGCTCTTTCAAAAGGACCAGCGCATGGTCTCATTGTTGTTCTTCCTTCAGTCCTTAATATACTCGAAGAATCTTCATCGTCGTTGAATGAAATCTTTTCAACACTTTCATTCAATTTAATTTGTCTATCAATATACTTTATTTCATTCATAAGTTGATTAAACTTATTTTTTCTTTTAAGGTCTTCTTCTTTAATTTTTTTTCTATCAGAACGTGGCTTTGCCTTTACTGGTAGTTTATCATTTTCGTTTGAAACAGGAACCATTGGCGAACTAAACCCAAATCCCGCTATAACATCTCGATTGTGATTCATTTCCCCGGCCAAATCAAGATTTCCCAAATCATCTCCACCCCCTGGAGCTTCTTCGTCTGGTGCTGCTTCTTCAGAATCGCCTCCCTCAGCGTCTTCTGGTGCCTCCTCCTCTGATTCCCCTTCTTCACCTCCGCTTGCGATCTCAGCGGCTTCTAGAGACTTTTTCATCTTAATTCCTTCAAGCTTCATTCTAGAAACTTGCAAAATCTCTTGATCAGTCATGTTTAAAACTTTTTTGTAGAGCCAAACCTCTGGAAACGTTTCTTTCTCTGCTGCAGAAACAATTTCAAGCTTTGTTTTTAGAAGGTCTAGCTTTTGACGCTGTGCAACGGTTGAAGGATTTGAAAGTTGCAAACTGAAATTCAACAAATCTTCTCCCCTAAAACCACAACAAAACAAATGGATCATTGCAATCTTGTTGAGTTCAGTAATCATCGCTTTTTGAATCATGTTTATGGTTCTTGAAAACCTAACATCTTGTTGCGACAAAGATGATTGAGAAGTTGAAGTTTCACCATATCCCATATATGCTTTCGGGACCTGAAGTGCGGAAATGTATTTGTCATGCAAATACTGAACATCTTCTACGTTTGCTGTATTATTTCCAGCCGGAAGTGTTTCAATTTTTACAACAGGGTCTCCACCTCTGCTTGCGATGTAGATATTTTCAATTGCAGTTACAGGGTTGTATCTTTGATCGGATCGCCCAGAAGATTGATCTGTTGTGTATTGTGAAACAATTTGAGATTTAACTTGTTGCATTAGATTTGGGACTTCATCTGCAGATGTATTTCCCACCTCAACATTAAAAACAAGTTTGTCTGTTGCCCTTGTGGTACGATAAACGAGCATAGCATCTTCACTCATTATAAGTTGTCGCCACAATTTTCTCGCACCATCAAGCATAGATGTTCCATATGGCAAATTCGAATCCGAACCAAGAATTCTAAAATGACAAACCTGCCAAGCATCAAGAGTTTTATTTCCCAATGAAGACCATCTAAATTGAAGATTCATTGGGTTTTCTGGATCGAATCCCTCTTCTCTTACGATTTCATTGATAGGAACAGGAATTGCGGACTGAACACCGTATTTTTCAGAAACATCTAAAAACAAAAACCAATCACCGAACTTACATGCAGATCGTGTCCAAGGTCTAAGATTGTATTCGACGTTCAAAGTATCGTAAAAAAGCTCTTTAAGATTTTTCTTTATCTTTGGATTGTCAGAAAAAATATGCAATATTCTTCCTTCAATGTCCTGAGCCGTGGCTTCGTCAGCAAAAATATTGAGAGCGGTTGTTGCATCACCATTTCCACCATCCATTTCATTAAAATCTTGGAGCCTCGCAAGTCTTTCTTGAAAAGCTTGCGCATGTGCTCCAAATAATGCATTGGAATAGATGGGAGCCATTGTTTTGGACATCAAAACGGCTCCCGTACTCATAGGACTGGGACCAGCAACCCGAGTATCAACGGATCTAATTTTTCTTTTTACAACAGGACCCTGCCTAAAAAGTCTAGTAAGTTGATTAAATAAACTCTCTTGTCTTTTTGCCATTTTTATCCATCTTTCAAAGAAGAGTCATTTCTTCATCTTCTTCATCATCACCATCCACAAGATTACTCATTGAGTCGTCGGAATCATCAGTAAATTCATATGAATATTCCGGCTCATTTTCTTCTTCTGGAGATAGCTCATAAGATGATAGTCCATTATCCAATTCAGAAGAATAATTTTGTAATATTTCATCCGTATTTTCATCAAGATAAGATTTTGGATTTTCAAGCATGTCCATAACAAGACTTGTGATTCCTTCAATTACATCCTGAAATGCATTTTGAGAATTTGCTGTAGGAAACTTTACTTTTCCGAGAGCTTCTATTTTTTTGTGAACCTGAGCTGCCGAATTTGTAATGGCAGCAATTTGTTGAGGAAAAGTCTTTGGGGATTCTTCCTTCTTTTCGCCTTCCTCATCATTTTTTGATTCTTTTATATTCATTTCTTGTTTTACGAGAGTTTCAATAATTGAACCTAGCTTGTCTTTGTTTATCTTTATCATGACCGTTAATTATGTCTCCAAAATTTATTTTTCGAACAACTCTTTTTCGAGTAGTTGTTTATAAACTCCATCTAATTCTGTAGTTCTTGCGAAACTTGAATTAACGGGTCTTTGCAAATTGTAGCGTGGTATTTGTGCTGTAAATGTTTGTTTTTGAGAAAAAAATCCAAGAATAGGAGAAGTTGTAGATTTTTTTACACCATTATCTTTTCTATGAACCGTAGAAAGTTCTGGATAGTATTTTGCATATACGTATGCTGCAATTGCGGCACATAAAACAAGATCGTCATTTGTACCCTTTTGAGATTGTGGTTTATCTTTTATCCAAACAAAAGATTGTAATTGTTTATACAATCTTTTTGAACTTGAAGATATAACATTTCTTCGAAAAAGATCCTCAAGTCTTGTCATTGCTTCGATTCTCGATGCCCTCTGATTGCTAAAACCCGCCTTATCATCAGGAGATGGTCTATAATAATCCATCATCCCTTTTTTCATGTTTGGATAAAACAGTCTAGTATAACCCATTTTTATAAGTTCAATAATTACGTGATTTCCGAAAGTATTTGATTCTGGGCAAATAAGAGCATTGTTATAATGTTCTCCATACTCTTTAAGCAATTCAGCAAAAACATCAGGAAAGACCTTACCCATATACTCACAGACAAATTCACCAGTCTGCAAATCAAGAACCAAAAATCCAGAATAGTCTGCGCTATCGCCACGAGCAACGTCTGCTGTAATTAAATACTCATGGGCAGGTTCTGGTTCTTTCCAGATGTATATTTCAGCTTTTGTTCCTTCATAACGCAAAGGCTCTCTAATTGTTGAATTCAAATATGTCATTGTTTCTGGTTGCAAAAATGTATCTCCGGAAGTTAAAAAATCACAAAGCAATTCTTGTGCAACTTTTTTTGGAGATCCCAAGTCGGCTGCTTGCTCCTGAAACCATTTTTCATCATGTTCAGGATGAACATTCCACGGAAGCTTAATTGTATTAAAGCTATTTCTCTTTTCTATTGCGGCCATCCATAAATCATAATAAAGTCCTGATGCGGAATTTGGTGTAGAAATAATGATAGCACCTCCACCAGTAGACAAAGTGGGAAGAGCAGCAGTCCAAATTTTATCAAAATCTGCAATAAATGCCGCTTCGTCCATAATCAGCATGGACAAAGCCTCAGAACGACCTGCGTTTTCAGTAGAAGCAACTGCCTTAATAACTGAGCCATTACTCAACGTAATTGAATCTTTGTTCTCAGACTTTATATGAAAAAATTGCAATATTTTTGGCAATTTATTGATCATATATTTAACTTTCTTTAGAAAGTTTGCTGCCGTCTTAAAGTCGATAGCTACAATTAAAATATTCTTATCTTGGTTGAATACACTAAACCAAGTAACAAAAGCAGATGTGATCGTTGAAAGACCAAGCTGACGTGATTTAAGAACAATGTTTTTACTATTTGTTTGAAAAGCTTTTATACAATCCTCTTGGTAAGGATAAGGCTCAAGCTTTATACTACCTCTTTGAGGGTGCTGAATCATGCAATAATTTTTAATGAAATAAAGAGCATCTTCGCTACATTTCATGATTTCAGCAAGCCTTGGATTTACTGGCTGATCTTTCTTGAAATTTTCAACTTCTGTTTTTTTTTGAAATTTCCCCTTTTCGTCTCTAACAGTTGTCATACATATAACTATTTGAAATTAAAAAAACCAGCAAAAAATGCTGGTTTTCAATATTGTTTATTTTTCCTATTCAGAATAAAGCTAATATTTCGTTTCTAAAAGATCTGTGTCCACATATTTTTTTAAATTTTTCAACATATTCTTCATCGTAATTTTCATTAACTTCTAATGGTAAATGAATTCTATTCCACGATTCGTCTTTGGAAATCCATGTCCTATAAAATTTTCCCCCCTTTTCTTTGGGAGTTGGAGTTGATGCTAAAATTATTGTCTGATGATTTTTAGGCTCTATGTTAAAAGTTTCTTGATTGTAAGAATAACACATTTCATCTATAAAAATAAAGTCCTGCAGACCATTGCCAGGGCCATATTCTGCAGAAAACCTTACAGTATTTCCGCTTTTTGTAGACATACAGTGTTCTTTTGTTTTATATAAATCTTTTGAGTCTTTCAAATAACTATAAAAAATTTTTCTTTTCGCTTCAAGATTTCTTGAATCTGCTCCAATTATTGCTATGTTTTTATTTGTGTTTTCAAAAACAAATGCAAGAAAAGACAAAACAAGGTGAGTCATCCCCATCTGACGAGCTTTGCAAATAATATTTTTATTGTTGGATGCTATTTCTTTAACAACCAATTTTTGGTAATTTTGAATTTTTTCACTAGCATATTCTTCAAAGTATTTTTCTAAATTCATATCATTACATAGAATAGCAAAAGGCCGGTTTTTTAGCCGGCCTTTTTATTTTACAATTTAAGCATCATTTCTTAAAAACACAATGTCTTTGAAACATCACGGTTCCATTTCCGTTGAAAGCATTTGATGAAATAAAATTAACGCTAATACTTTCCGCTTCTCTCTTTAGTGACAAACTTTTGCCAGTTATTTCTTTAAATTTCGAAAGACGATTTTTCATCCATGCTTCAATATAAGCATCACACTCTTGTGTGCACATAATCTTCTTTGATTCAAATTCTTTAGAACCATACAAATTTACAAGAATGGAACATGTAACTTCAAGAATATAAACATCTTTGTCTTTTTCTCTGTATGTCTTTGGCTTTGATTTTATAGCAGCCGCTCCGAGAACATTGCCACTTGTTCCTGAATCATTGAATGTGGTGTCAAATGCTGTCGCAAACGCATCGTAAGGAACTTTTTTGTCTTTGTCTTCAGTAGTCATTTTCTATCTCCACATTACCTAGAATTATTTTTTGTTTTACATCAACTCCAGAAATACAAGCTGTACATTTTTTGTTTATTTCACACATTTTTGCATCACTGGCGTCATTTATTCTTTTACAAATTGGGCAAAAAAGGTGTTTCACTTCTTTGTTGAAATTAACAAATGTATATTTCATTGTGTTCCGCCAACATAAGAATAGTTGTTTTTATCCTTTTGTACTTCGATCGTCATATCAAAACTTTCCTTGATTAGATTTACGTGCGAGATGACCAGCACAAAACTAAAGCTATCTTTTAGTTTCGTGAGCAGCTTGCCCACCGGCTCAATGCTATCCTCGTCAAGAGTACCAAACCCCTCATCAAATATTAAGAAATTTGGTTTTGGCAAAACAGAAACCATTTGCAAAGCCGAACGAAGAGCAATTGAAGTAATTGTTTTTTCCATGCCGCAGCAAGATTCTATAAATCGCTCACCCTTTTCGTCTATCAAAATTACATCAAGATCGTTCGAATCTTCTGGGGCGCTCAAATATACCTTAAAATCCACAACTCCCTGCAACAAATCTTGAAGAATCTTATTTACGCCAGGAATATATTTTTTAAGAACAATTGATGGTATGCCCTTTTTATTAAAAGCTTCATCCAAATAAGAATATAGCTTTAATCCTTTTTCAGAATTTTCAAATTCCTGCTTTTTCTTTATTGATTTTTCAATTTGAGTTTTAAAAACAGCGACCTGCTTTTCGAGGTTTAATATGTTTTTCTCCCTATTCTCTTTTCTTATTTTTACAGTATTTAGAACTTCAATTTCAGAAACCAGCTTTTCTATTTCCTGCGTTTTTTCTTCATATGAAGAAATTTGCGATTCAATATTTTGGTATTCTAATTCGAGTTTTTCTTTGTTTTTTCTAAGCGTTTCGAGTTCTGAAAGTTGTAAACTATATGAATTTTTTATAGTATGATGAGAAGACTTCTTTTGACGAATTTCTTCTGCCAATTTTTCGAAATTGGTTTTTACAATTTTGCTTTTTTCTATTTCTTCTTGTTTTTCAAACAAAAGATCTTTTAATTCTTTTATTTTAAGTTCAAGACCTGGTATTTCATCTTTCGCTTCTTTTGCATTTTTGATATATGAACATTTGCTGTGTAAATCCTCTTCGCAAGGAACCGTCTTCAGATTTTCGGAAACAACAACTAACTTCTTTTTTTCTTTTTCGTAAGATTCAACTTTTTCTTTTGAAGAGTTTGTTTTCTCTAAAAACTTTATTGCATAATCAACATCATTGTATTGCTCAGAAATTAAACTCTCAAGATTAACAATACTATCTGACAATTCGTTTAGATCTTTAAATGCTTTGAATTTTGATTTAATATCCGCAATTTTTAAATCTATTTTTTGAATATTTGAAATAACTTCGTTTTTCTTTTTGCTATTCGACTCAAATGCTATTTTTTGATAGACGAGATTATCATATTTTTTCTGTATAGAATCCAAAAGAGTTTTGTCAAATTCAGGAACAATTTCGCCACACAAAACATTCAACGAATCTTCTACTTGAGAAAGAGTCTTTTTTGTTTCTTCAAGTTCTTCCACTTCTTTTGTAGAAGAATAATCAGAATACTTTCCTTCATGAAGCAAATTTCTTCTCTTGTATTCATCCTTTATGTTTTTAGACAATTCATAAATGTAACTTAGACCAATAATATTTGAAAGAAGTTCTTTTCTCTTTGTGTTTCCTTCATTTGCAAACTTGTAAAGATTTTCTTGAGTTGAAACAGCGCTTGCCAAAAAATCGCTTGGGGATCCAATTAATTTTTGAATTTCCGCATCAGTCGATGCACGCTGATCGAGTGTTTTCTTTACATCATTTTCATAAAATTCAACAACCGTAGAAACAGTTTCTTTCTCCTTGACCTTCTTTTTGAACGAATTTCTTTCAATTCTATAAGTGTTATTCAGAATTTTGAATTCAATTTTATTTGAACAAGTTTTTTTATCATTGTTCATGAAATTTTTTGAAGCCGTTCTGTCAGAAATGTTATGCAAACCATATAAAAGGCTACCAACTATACTTGATTTTCCAATTTTGTTTTTTCCAAGAATGCCAACAATTCCTCTAAGTTTTGAAAATTCAATCACATTGTTTTCTCCATACGAAAACAAGTTATCAAAATGCATAGATTCCAAGCTCCAAATAGAACCATTTGATGTGGTTTCACATTTTGCAGAAGCCTCGGACACCCATTCCATTAATTTCTTCCACGCAGAATCGGAGAGCTTTTTGTCAGAATGAAATTCTTTAATGAGTTTTTCCATGATGGAAATATCATGAACATTTGGCAAAGCGTCAAAGTCTTCTTTTGCTAAAGAAATAGTCTTTTTAGAATCATCACGAACAAGTTGTGTGACGATTTCTTTTGTGTTCTGCTCTTTTGTAGAGTCTTTGACTTTTTCAAAATCAACAGCATGTATAAGCTTTTTTGATTTGAGTTTTATTCTTGAATTTTTTGGAAGCTTTTTTATAATTTCAATTGTTGTATTTGCATCTACAAAGTCCAAAGTGTAAAATGGACACGGATTGATCAACTCTATATCCTGACATGATACTTTTTTTGTTTTTAGATCAATATCCCAAAGAAATCCATATCTTTTCAATCCTTCATCATAAGCATTTTGAAGTGTAGAACCAGGATATGAAACATATGGTTCTTTATTCAGATGTTGTTTTGCATGAATGTCGCCAAGCAAGACAAGATCATAATTTTTATTCACAAAGTGTTCAACACGAATATCAGAAGGCAATTCTAGGCCCGAATCAGTCTTACAACCTGCAACTGGACCATGGAATGTTCCTATCGCAAATTCTTCAGGATTTTTTTCTGACTTTTTTAATGTATCCCACTGGCCATCATCAAAAATACTATGAACATAGAAAGAAACATGTTCATCATACTTGTAAATGCCGGAATATTTCATCAATTTAACTCTAGGAGAATTGATTGCAGAAACAACGGGAGTTATGGCATCTGTCTTATTTGAATTTTTTGTTAGACCATCATGGTTTCCAGCAATCATCCAAACAGGAGCCCTTTTCTGAAGCTCATTTAGAATGCCAGTCAAAAGCATGTGATATTCATGTGTGACTCCATGAATTTTTGTGTGAAAAATATCTCCAGCAATAAAAATTAAATCAGGCTTCAAAACATCAAGTTTTTTATTGATATCATCAAAAACTATTGATACTTCATCGTGTCTTGAATTTCCGCGTATGTGCACGTCTGCGATGTGAAAAATTTTCATGTTAATTTCATTCTGTATTTTATTTTGTTTATTTTGTAGCTTATGTTGAATTTATTTTTTTCTTTTAGTAGATTTAAGAACTTTACATTTCCAAGGGAAGAAGGATCTGTTTCTTCAGGCAAATCAACAATCGAAACATCGATGTTGTATAGAGAAAATAGTCCCGCAATAGAAATACACTTTTTTGTCGCATCTGGATCTAAGGCAAGAACAATTGGAGTGTTGTTTTCTACAATTTTTTGAAAAAGAACATATTCTTGATCTATAGAAGAACCCAACAAGCAAGTGGCATTTTTGCCATAACAAGCAGTTAAGTCAAAAGGCCCTTCAACCAAAACAAGTTCTTTTTTGAAATCTACATCACACTCATTAAATACAATTTTTTGTTTTTGAACAACAGGATTTATGTATTTTGACTGTCCAAATTCTGGTTTTTTTATAAGCCTTCCAACATGATAATTCATGAAACCAGCATCATTAAATGATGGAATAAAAACCCGACCCCAGTGTTTCTGTTCATCACTATAAAACATTCTATATGCAGAAATTGTTTCATCACTTAAATTTCTAGAAATACAATAATCATAAAATTTTCTTTCATGATAATTTTTAGAATTTTTAGCAGAAATTACAGTTTTGAAATTTCTTATGGGCTCATAATTGTCTTCAAGAGTTTCAATTTTTGGTTTATTTATTTTGTAAATACCATAAAGATAATTTGCTTCTTCAAGCAAGTCGATTCTCGAAAGATAAAAAAGAGCTTTGTGGATGCTTGGAGATTTATAATTGCAAACCCAACAGTGAAAAGCTCCTGTTTCTACAAGAACGCATAATTTCTTTTTTGTTTCATGATTACAAACAGGACATGGGTAATCAACATTTTTAAACCCTGGAGACATGTAACCTGGCGCCCCCAAGAGTTCTTTCAGAAATTTTAATTTTTCAGAAATTGTTGACATTTTGGCAGAACATACAACAAAAAGAATAAGAAATCAAGCTTGCAAGATGCCGCCACGAGCAATAACAAAAGCATCAACCATATCATAAGCATACGGTTTGTAGGATCCCGTTTTAGTCTTAGGCAAATCTTTGTCATCAACCATCTTCATCGCCAAGACTTGTTCAAAGGTTTGCTGCTTGTGGTTCTTTCCGCCGCTTTTAGCTTTAGACATTGTTTTGACACCTATGAGTCTCCTAGTGGCTGACACGTTTATAAGACGCGCCTTGACCCCAGCAGAATCAAATAAACAACACCTCACGCAAGCATTGAACTGTTGCAGGAGTGCGATCACGGAAGCGGTAGACGCTCCTGCGCCAAACATCAAAACAGGTTCTTCAACAAAAATAAAATCGCAAGTGTCTATTTCATCTTTTTTTGATAAAATCCAATTTTTTACAAATGCGTACTTGTCATAAAAGTCTTTAATTTTTGTTAAATCAATTGCTTCCATCTTGGGATTTGAAAGATTTTCAGAATCCAAAAAGCAAACACCAACATAGGAAGTCGAAATATCCAAGCCTAAAACTTTTGTCATTTCAACATAGAATAGAATAAAAAAAGAAAAAATGTCGCTTTTTACTTGACAAGCATTTTTTTTGAGACTACAAATTCTCTTGCTTCTCTTGAGGAAAAAAATTCTTTGCGTGGGGGGGTATAAGGGGGAGGGAGAGACGGAGCAAGCTCCTGATATTTAATAATAGCCTTGCAATATCCATCGCCTTCGGCGAAAACACTTGCAAATTATATATTAATAATCCATAGAGAGTTTTATGACAATTTTATCACTTGGATGTTTTTTGATTGGCGTCGCAAGTGTGGCTTTCATGATGATGTCCATCTCATCATCATGAATATTTACGCTGCTTATGTAAACATATGTAGAATCTTCTTCTAAACGATTTTCGTCTGGAATCAGATTTTCATAACTTCCATTTTGACTTTTGTTTGGATTGTCTGCAAGAACTTCACAATCTATTTTTGAAACTTGAGTTTTTCTTGTTCCTCTGAATTCTATTTCAAATCCATCTTTTCCGAAGTAAGGCAATACATTTGACGTTATTGCCACAACTCCTTCGTTATAACATACTGAGCCATAATTTGCCCATGTTGCGTGTTTTGTAGCAGAATCTGCTCGATACAATCCTCCAATTCCATTATCTCTAAGAGTTAAAGAATATACGCCATTTGATCCTGTCACGGAATTGTCTTTAATTTTTAAAGAACCAGGCTTTATACTTGTTCCATAATAAAGAGAAGATATATCAAAAAGAACAACTTCATTTGAGGAAGGATCACCTGTTCTACGGTATGTTGCCGGTCCACGTTTAAATGTTCCTCTAGGATCGTTTGGAAGAGGTTCTTGAAACAAAGCTTCCATTTGTGTTCCGGAAGTAAAATTCACGGTTCCAGTGATGATGTTTCCAACATACACACGACTTGGGTCAGGGCATCCCAAATAATCCTGAAGGCATCTGCCGCTTGAAGATTCATAGGAACCTGCAAATTCAAAGTTTGGCATGAAATTCCCATTATCGCTTGGCGAGATAATGGAATTTCTTAAACGAACACTGCTTGTTGCGTAAAATAAATCTTTTGATTCAACAATTGGCAAATATTCTGTTTGTGGCTTAAAAGACATTGAAACAAATCTTGGAAGATTTTTTGTTTTCGTATCCTGAAGATAATTTTCTAAGTTTTGATACAAAACATTTATGCCAAAAGACAAATCTTCAACAAATGGTGTTTCTGTTGATTTCGTTTCTGCATAAAATGGAGATATCAAAACTCCGCCATCTGTTCCGTCATATGTTCTAACTGGAGTTTCTGTTTGAAATAATGGTCCAATATTCAGAAGCGTGTTACTGAAATCAGAATCTTGTCTTGAAAAAGAAGAAGAAAAAATTCTATTCTTCAAATCTTCAAGTGAATAATTCCTCTTTCTCAACGAGAAGTTTTGAATTTCTGCATTTAAAGGATTGGAAAATAAGACATTTGCAGGGGAATCTGAAGTATTATCAGAGTCAAGTTCTTCAACACCAAATCGAGAACTTGCAAGCCTTGAGAAATACAATGATTGTCTTGAAGTTCCATTGTTATTTCCGTTGTAATAACTTCCTATCGACAAAAAGTAAGGAGGATTTTTTGTACCAAGATTTGGCTTTATTGAATTCTCTTCATAAGAGAAAAGACCGGAGAGTGTCGAATCAACGTAAATACTTCCTGTTCCGTTATTGATGTTTCTATTCCAATTTATCAAAACATGATGCCAAGAATTAAGAGAAAGAGAATTGTCATCCGTTCTAAACACAAGACTTCCAGTCGTGGCAAGACTTGGTTTGATATCTGCAGATGAACTTAATTGCAATTGAAGTCTAAATCCATTTGTTTTATTGTCTGCTCCACGTGAAGATCCAGAAATAAGAGATATTGAATATGTTGAGGAAAGATGACAAATAGTTCCAGCATCATAAGGCTGAGAGCTTATTTCTTGAGTTCTTCTTGGATTTATGAAGAACTCAACACAAAATCCTTCATCTGGATACAAGCTGCCAGTGGCAATATTTGATATTTTATCTGCCCCAGTATTTGGATACAATATACCAAAATCCTTTGGATAAGAAGAGCCTGACAAAAGATTTAGAGAAAAGAAATTGCTATAGGACCATTGTGCAGATGGGTTTGTTATTGAATAATATGGAAAAAGAACTTCTCGTATGTGTCTTTTTCTCATGAAATATTCATCTAAGTCTACTCCTGGAGTATATCTCTCAATTGGTACGGATGCATTTTCTTTGTAAGAAATGCTTGAACTTGAAACTTTTTCCAAGTATGATTCTACAGCATTTTTTATATTTGTTGAAGAAACAAAAGTCAAAGCCTGTATGGATGCATTTATTCCAGAAGAATCAAAAGTTGCATCAACATATGCAGAAGACGGCAAGATATCTTTTCTTATTGAGCTTTTCCTTGAAACAAATTCAAAACTTCCAGATATTCCACCACTAGATGAAACAAAGTTTATTTTTGGATTTGATATTAAGGTAAAGCTCTCAAAGTTTTCAGGCTTTAACTTTTTCATTATTTTTAGTACTGTAGTCTAATAGCAATATTTATTTGCTTTTCTGGTGACTTTTCAATAGGTCTAGATGTCTTAGCAATTGCCAAAAGATTTCCTGAACCATCATAAACTCCAACAGAGGTAAAAAATGTAAATGTTTGTTGTGTTCTTTCTTGTCCTGGGTCAATAACAACAATTCTATCTTCAGAATCTCTGAATGTTGGATTTGAAGAATAATTGAATTCATCCTGTTCTAAAGTACAGTTAATAATTGTAGAATTTATTGAAGTTATATTCTGGAATGTTAAACAAGTTGTGGAACCGCTGTGAAATCTAACGCTACCAAAATGATCCAAAACATTGTCAATACTTCCACTCACCAAAAAATCTGGAACAAATCTTTGATAAGAAAGTGATTGAGCCACGCCGCCACTATTTGCTGCGTCTCCAATTTCAATCTTACCTGTTGCATTACCAACAGCATCAATAGTTCCAGTAACATATTGAGAACCTGTTACAATTTTTTCAACGTCAAAGATGGCAATACCTTTTTCGTAAAAAATAAGACCAACTTTTCTTGTTGTATCGGAAGAATCTACAATTTCCCCAACCTCTCCAGAAACACTGGAATATTGTAGAAGACTGCTTCCATTATCTGTATAGACGTGAGAATAATCTGCAACGTTTGGAGCATCAACTACAGTATACAAATTGGAATTTGATCCAGTTGGTACTGCTGCATCATTAATGCTTGTTAGAAATCTGGTTGCAAAACTTTCTTTCTTTATTTTATCTCTTGCAAATAATCTTCTAAAAGAAAGAGCCAACACGGATTGCATTTTATCGGAAGCATTTGTACTTTCAAATG
>Ga0222712_10000932_pt1 | contig 37440 bp, 38 predicted proteins | sample C33_657DmetaG_FD_165043 | JGI IMG/M metagenome (GOLD analysis project Ga0222712, IMG submission 165043) | Estuarine water microbial communities from San Francisco Bay, California, United States - C33_657D | ecosystem: Environmental > Aquatic > Marine > Unclassified | place: USA: California... | reverse complement strand
AAGAAGATGTTTGGTGGCGCTAAGGATACATCTGCAGGAGAAACTGCAGTTGATACTGTTGGCGCAATGATTCTTGGTGTTGCTTCTGGTATGCTCGGCAAGACAGAGAGTGGCACTGCAGGTGATATGGTCAAGCAAGATATTAGAAAAGCATCTAAACAATTTGGAATTTCCAATCTCACATTCACGTCTTCTATTGGCAAAGGAAATTTTGGTAAAGTAGACATGCAAAAAGATAGCAAAAATTTCCTAATTTCTCTGTTTGAAAATATGAGTTTATTTGGATCTGGAGGTGGCGGCGGAGGTGGTAATCAACAACAGCAACAGCAACAACAGAATCCACCTGGAGGTGGTGCTGATTTGGGTGCATCTATGGTGCCAGGTGAAACTATACAAGCTCAAGGTGCGGCAGATCCTGGAGGATTTATACAAGGTGGATCGGGACTTGGTAGTGAAGGTGGCCAAAATACTAATAAAGGTTATGCTACACACTGGCATTTAAGTCCTCCATCAAACGATCCTGCGGGATGGCAACAAGCAAGAGATGTTGCTTTCACTTCTGCTCAAGCAATGTTACAGAGAGGATCTACAATCTATTTTGGTAACTTAAAACAATATGCATCTTCGGATCCAGCAACATTAAAACAACAAATTAGTGCAGAGCAACAAGCGCATACTCAATCAGGCAGAACTCAAGGTGGTATCGACATGCAGGAAAAAGCGCCAGATGGAAATATGGCACTTAAGTTTCCTCTGAAAGTTACTAATGTATCTCAAGATATTAGCGGTGGATCTGGAAGAACCGCAAGAATAATAGGAACTAATGTTAGACTTGCTCACGGGGCAGCTGGATCTGCAAATTCTGTAGAAACTCAAGCGATGCCAAATCCATCCAATGTAGCTGGAGCACCAGCAGGAGGACAGCAAGCGTCAGGATTACCACAGGGACAAGTTAGCCCAATATTTGATTGGAAAGAGAGGGGAGGAATGTTAAAGGCACAGGATGGTGGAGCATGGTGGAATCCATTCTCTTGGGGTAAATTAGTAAACAATCAAAGAAATACTAATAGTGGATTAGGATATAACGCAAGATATAAAGATGTAACTGACCCAGAAATGAGAAGAATGATGGGGCTACCACCACTAAAAGGTTATGCATCTGGTGGACCTATGGATTCCAGACATGCACATGCTGCCAAATTAAAAGCAAAGAGAGCGTCAGAGCAACGCTCAAGATTGGGTGTGCAGAAAGTGAATGGCAAGTGGGTTAACATGGGAGTCAGTGACAGAGCAGTTGGTGGTAATCCATGGTGGCAAGTTTGGAATAAGAAAGGAGCAACATCAGAAAGAAAACAAAAGCAAGAAGCATTAGCAAAGTCACTTGCTGATAGGTTAAATAAACAGGAAGCAGCAAAAGTAAAACCACAGGCACCAAAACCAAGGCCAGCCCCTCCAGCAGCACCTGCTTCGGGTGTTGGTCCAGCACCATCAACATCAGGAAGTAGAGCACAGGCAGCAACAGTTGTCACACCTCCAGTGCAATCAAGCGCAAATCAATCATACACAGGAGGCACCTTTGGTGGAAACGTTCCATCAGGAAAATCGATGGCATCTACATTTGCTGACTTCTTATACACAGATTTGATAGAATAAAATGACAATAGAAAACGCAAGACAATTTTCATTGAAATCAGTAACACTAAGCAGTGTTGATAACCAGAGTATTAATATTACTCCTTTGGTGATTGAGTTTACTATCTTTGAAAGTATTAACAATCCTTATATGTTAGGGTCGTTATTGTTAGAGGATAGCTCAAACAATATTTTATCTAACCTTCCAATACAAGGAAGAGAAAGAGTTGTTATTGTTGTCAGCACACCAGCAATATCTCAACAAGAATATACTTTTGATTTAACAGTTAGTGGAATTAATTCCCGCACTATTGGTGGACGACAACAGGTATATGATTTAATGTTAATGTCGTATGCTGGTATGCAGAATGAAGGGATTAGAATCGGCAAGACATTAGAGGGTAAACCAGAAGAAATTGTTTCCGCTATTCTTTCCAAGTATCTCAAGGTAAAGAAAGGATTGAAGTCTTCTCCTTCTGCATTTAGACAAAAGTATATTCCATCTCTTAAGAGACCATTTGATTTCATCTATCAGTTAGCAAGAATTACTGTGTCTAATTGGGAGCAGTCTAACGCAGCAAAATCCAATGACGGTGGAGCAACCTCAGAAACACCAGAGAGTGATATCACTGGAAAGGATATGAAGAGATTGAAAGGCACTGCTGGATATCTATTTTATGAGACTTATGATAACTATCATTTCAGATCTCTCAATGATTTGATGAGTCAGAAATCAAAGTATACCTACACATATGGTATAGCAAATGATGGCGTGAGTGATAGTCAGAATGCGTTGAAGATTCTAGAGTATTCTTTTAGAGATGAATTTGACATGCTAAAACAGTTGAGGTCAGGTGTTTACTCAACAATGTATGTTGCATTTGATGTTACAACAAATTCATACGAAGAAAGACTCTATAAGTTTGAAGACTCTTTTAATGAGATGAAACATCTCGGTAAGACAGCGAGTATTAGTAAGGGTGCTAAAGAGTTATCGCAGTATCCTACTAGAATTATGACACAAATGATTAACAACGAGATGTTTCATGAGCAAAGAGAAACACCAGGAAAAGAGAATGCTAAATTTAAAGATACCTATCTCTATGCTATAGCACAGTCTAATGCTCGATATCATTTCGCTAGTAATCAGCAGCTAAATATTACAGTCCCACCGAATCTATCGGTGAGGGCTGGGGATTTGCTTACTCTAAAATTTCCTAACATGGTTAACCAAACTGGTAGAGAGCAAACACCATATGATGAAGAGCATAGTGGCAAATATCTTGTAAAGAATATTGGATACAATTTTATTGTAAGAGGTGCAAATCCATACACAGCCACCACAGTTATCGATGCAATCAAAGATACTCCTGGTTGGTTAATTAGCAAGGCAAAGTAACATGGAAAACATTCAAAAACATATAGAGCATGACAGAAAAATTCTAGATGACCCAATGGTATCTTCACAATCAAGAAGACATGCAGAAGAAGAGTTAGAAGCACTAGAAAGATACCAAGAAAGACATCCAGGCGAAGAGAAAGATCCAAGTCCACTAGAATTATTCTGTGATGAGAATCCATCAGCACTAGAATGTAGAATTTATGAAGATTAATTATGGCATTTGAAAGCTATATCGGACCAAATAATTTCGTTGGTAAAGATGGTTTCCACTGGTGGGTAGGTCAGATTGAAAAGTCTGACAAGAGAGGTGTGAAAGATAGAGAGCAGAATGGAAAAAATTCCAATCGCTATCATGTGAGAATTGTTGGTCACCATCTTAAGAGTTGCGAAGCAATTAAGACTGAGGACTTACCTCTTGCTCAAACAGTTGCTCCAACAACTCAACCATATGGATATCATACTAGCACAAGCACTCCATTAGAAGCGGGTGATTGGGTTATTGGATTCTTCATGGATTCTGATATGGCGCAGCAGCCATTTATCTTGGGGTCTATTGGTAGTATTGCGAATGCAGAGTCAAAAGAAAATCTACCATATCCTAAACTAGAAGGAGACGAAGAAGATTGTAGAGCATTTACAAACTTTGCTCCAGAGAAAATTAATCCTCATATGACTTTAGCGAGAGATGAAAAGACTCTCACTGAAGCAACACAAGGATTTGTTGCGACCACAGTTCAAGCTGGCACGTCTAAGTATCCTACTAAGCAAGGTCCAGGTGGTCCATCATCTATCATGCATGGACCTCATCAACCAGGAGGAAATTTAAATCCTGCTGGTTACAAATGTACAACACTTTCACAAGCACAATGTCCTGCTGGTAGGACTGCATCCAAACTTGAGATAATTCTTTCCGAGTTATTTAAAATTGTTAGTCAGTCTGGTGGGCAGATAGGAAGTCAATTGACTAGTAAAGTAACTGGTTACGCCATCACTGGTCAGCAGTTTGTGATGGGATACGTCAATAAAATATTGGCAGTTATTTCTGGAGGATATGCATGGGTTAAAGGTGAGTTATATAATCTTCTGCAGCAGGGTGTGCAGTTTCTTGTCAATTCTCTACTGAGTTTAATCACTGATAAAGCCAAACCAAAGAATGCTAAACCACCATACAATCCAGCAAATCCGAGAAAACTTTTAGATAAAATTGAAAAGTTTTTAACAGACCAATTAGCAAAGATTGGATGCACTATCGAGAGTTTATATGATAGACTCTTAGGGTTTATCATGAATACTATTTTCGATGCGGTGAATAGAATCTGGTCTAATGCTGTTTGTGCAGTTGACGAATTCGTAGCAAACATCATTCAAAAGATTCAATCATTTATTGAGAATGCTATTCAATCTATTCTCGGACCACTGCTAGAAATTCTAGGTGCGGTTGGAAAAGTATTTGATGGTATCGGTGCGGTTATCTCTCAGATTTTTGATGTGCTTGGCATCACTTGTTCTGGTCTCCCTAAAGAATGTAAGAAGCCAGTGCAAGAGTGTGGCGAAGGTCCGAAAGTAAAGCAAGGAAAGGGAGAAGATTTCTTAGATAGATTACTCAACGACTTAAACGCAGCGCCAAGCACAGACCCTCTCACTGGTGGAATTAAATATTCTCCTCCATCTGTTTGCGAGGAAAGCAGAGAGCCTCAAGTCCCAGAAGTTGATGTGGTTATTGGCGGCGGTGATCCAATGCCAGAGACTATTCCTAATCCAGGATATACTGGTGATCCTGATGAAAGAACAACAGGAAGAGGTAATACTTTAGATGAAGAAACCCTCACTATACTAATAGATCCTAGGTCTGTAACAAAAAGAATAGGACAGAATCATACGTTTGAAGTGGTTGCATCTACATCAAGGGGAAGTGCAATATCATATCAATGGCAAGTGTATGATGCTATAAGAAATCCAGCAATTGTTTTGTGGGATGACATTCCTGAAGCAAATCAATCAACATATACAGTAGAAGATATCCAATTAACTCAAGAGCAATATACTTATAGATGTGTAGTATCTTCATCTAATACAAATCCATCTTCAGTTATATCTGACTCTGCTACGATATCTTTATTTGATGGTGCAGATTTAGTTGATAATAGTCCGAGAAGATTCAATGATTATAGTGTAACGGTGAGACAATCGGTGTCATCTGTAAATTATACTACGTTTAATGCACAATCAAATAGATATGATCATGTTTTTGATAATTCAAATTTGAGGCAGAGGACGTTTGGTTTTAATAGTAATGTTGAAGTATTGTATATTCCTAGTCCCAGAAGAATTGATTATGTAGTAGAGAATCCAGTGTATCAACTATCTGTTTTCCCAAGAGTAGTAAATGCTGGTCAAAAGTTTAGAGTGACGTTACGTACGGAAAATATAAACAATAATAGTGCTATACCATTTTATATTTTCGGTCCTAATATGCAGTTTTCTGATTTGGAGGAAGAAACTTTTACTGGGATATTTAATGTAGTAGATAACTATGCAACTTTTGATTTTACTGTGTCTGAGCAGGTTAGTTTTGTTGAAGATGAATTAGTTTACGCCGCTCTTTATAATGGTGCTGCAGCAACTGAGTTTGTAATTAAAGGAAATTATACTCCAGTTATACCAGAAACTATTCCTTTAGAACCACAACCACCAACTGCATGTCCTCCTATCATTTCAACTGAAGGACAAATCTTAAGCATTCCTATTTGCAAGCCAGGTAGTAGATATATAACACCACCTGATATTTACATTCAATCCGAAGGAAATGGATACGGTGCTTCTGCTGTTGCTGTCCTTGATGACAATGGATATGTAAAAGAGATTAAGGTTGTCAGAGCAGGAAGAGGTTATCCACCAGCTCTACCTAATGATAATTTAAATTGTGTCATAACTGGTTTCACTATTATTAAGGGTGGGTTTGGATATAGCAGTCCACCTACTGTATTGGTAGACGGAGATCCTACTGTTGCCGAGGCAGTAGTTTCTAACGGTGTATTAGTAGACATCAAAGTGAAACAAAAAACAAAAGAGTTTCTTGATAATCCAACAGTGAGAATCATTGCATCTACAACTGGTCTCGGTGCTATTGCGGTGGCAAATATTTCTTGCCTAGATAGAGAAAGGGTTAATGAGCTCGCAGATATTGTTGGACCAACACCTGTTGGCGAATACATTGATTGCCCATAGGAGAATAGAAAATGATATTCACAGAAAGAACACTGCCGTCTGTATTCAAACCAGCTATAGATGATTTTCAAAAAAGAACTCTAGGGTCTAGTTTATATAATAGTCCTACAGGATTTTACAATGCTAGAGAAAGGAATTTTGCAAAATATGTTGTGTTTGATTATCCATTTACTGTAGGTGGAAGATATACTTATAACATTAAAAATGTAGTGTACTATCAATCTAAACCAGCTATAAGTTCTAGAATAGTTGATGGCACTAGAAAGTATACTGCTGACTTATCGAAAAGAGTGTTGTGTGATGTTCCTATACTTTTTACTCACATACAATTAGATGACTACGTTTTATTTGACACTAAAGTATATGATACAAATAGAATTAGATTAGATGGTAGTGATTATGAAGGTATAGAATTATTTCCTTTTACTGGTGAAGATGGAAGACAATACTATCGTATGATGGCGAGGCAAGAACCATCTTTTACTTATGAAGGTAAGTCATATTATTCTCTTGCTGCAACAGATGTCAGACTAGGTATGGGGCAGAATGTCTATACCTTAAGAAAAGTTGGAGGGGGAATTCTTTACTATAATAATCCAGAGTTACGTGCTCTTCAAAAATTACCCTTATACCTCGATTTGCCAGTAGATTGGAGAAGAGATTATGATAGAGCACTGCGAGAAAATCTTGAGGAAGGATATAACGTTAAAGAGTTTGGTATTAAAGCTTTTCTTTTGGAATTTTCGCAGTATATTGAATGGAAAAATACTTTAAATTCTAGATTCAGAGATGTTAGTGCATTCACTAGCACCAGTGGAACAACGCAATCTTTTTATGGTATATCTAATGTGTGGGAATCTGATTATAATCCATATGATAATGTTATAAAGGGTATATGGACTAAAGCATTTGAAGTTATAAATGATAATGAAGTTGAATTTGGATCTGATCCAGAGTTACCTCAACAAATTGCAGTAACTTGAGGAGATAATAATGTCTAGAAATTTAGAAGCAGTAATTGGTGGTAATCAAAGATCTACTATTGTAAGAAATGAGACAGGTCTTTTCAATAGAAATGGAGCTGTTAATGCATTAACTAAAGATGCAAATATCTCTGGAAGACAATTAACTGATTTGGAAGGAGATAGAAACGAGGGAATATTCGGAGATGACGTTGCATATACTGAAGAAATTAATACTACTGCAACTACTGGCACTCCCACAAGAAATTTTCCTAGACTTCCATCAATCGGCAATCCAAATATTGCGTCACCATTTGATGATGTTGCACCTAGAACAACCACTGGAGAAAATGCTGACCCAGCTGGAGATAGTGGACAAGTTGATTCCATTCCAAAATCTCCATTCAAAGAGGGCACTGCTAGTGTAGTCCCCCCAGATTCTTCTGTGAGTGTAGTGAAAGGCACTATGACCTTTCATGGAGAAAATAAAGAAGGTGATAGCACATGGGGTGTAATGACTACACCTGGATCGCATTTTATCTTAGATGAAAAGGGAAATGCAAAGATAAAAGCAGCTCCTCCAGTTGATACTGACCTCACAATGGGCAATGTTGAGGTTGGATCTGAGCATGGAATGAGAATCAACGTTGGCACATCTTTAAAGATTGATGTCAACCAGTCTGGGAAGCATAAGGAAGAGACTAAGATGAGCTCTTCTGGGTCTCAGTCATCTTCTAAAATTTATTACCCAGCATTCAGTATTAATGTTACCAATGGTGGTTTAGATATTACGTGTGAAAATGGAAATATTTCTTTCTTAGGAAAGAATATTATCATGAATGCCACAGAAAATCTACACCTCAATGGCACTAGGTCTCTAGGATTGTTCTCATCATTTACTGGGTCTAAAGGTGGAGCATTTAATGCAGCAAAACAACTTGGTAGTTTGTTTGGATTTGAGTTACCTGTTGGTGGTGGTGGAGAAATCCTCATCAAAGGTGGCAAATTAAATATGGATGTCACTACGTTGAAAGATTCTGCATCTCAACGTCAGTCGAAAACTGGTGCCGCCAAAACTTCTGAAGTAGGGTCATCAAATGCTGTTGATGCAACAGATTCTGCAGCAGATATTAATCTCAGCACGTCTGGCAATGTAAGGATTTCTGCTGGTCAAAAAGTTAGAATCGAAGCACAGAATTGGCCAATCAATACATCAAATCCACTTACTATACCACCTGTTTGGCAAATACAGCAACTAGCAGCGTTTGAATTAGCAGCTAATGTCTTGGGTCCACCTACTCCTTTTGGTATACAATTATCAAGTTGGAATTCTTCTATTCGTGCTAATACAACTGGTCTAGGTGGTATTACGCTTGGCACTCAAGTGGGATCTATCAACATGTATACTGGTAAAGTGATTCCGTTTGATGTTGCTGAAGCAGTGCCTCAAAATATTTTGATGAGTAGTGCATTAGGGACCATAACGCAGAGAGCAACTGCTGGTATTATAACATCAACAGGAGCTTCTATCAAGTCATTTACTCCAGTAGGAGCACTTGATATTATCAATGGTTTCAAAACAAAGACTATTTCTGGAATTGAGTGGAAGGATATTAAAGGTGCTAAGTTTGATACCACTCTCGGATTCGATAAAACTTCTAAACTTGGTAGTGCATTTGAATTTGATGCAGGTGCTTTTGCAAAACTAGATGGGGCTGTTTGGGCAAAATTAGGATTCGGTCCAGCATCACAAAAAGCACCAGCGATTACTGTGAATACAGAAGGTGCTTATAACATTAATGCTGGCGGCACAGTTAGTATTAATGCAGGCGGAGCATTAAATGTTTCTGCTGCTGGAGCAATTGGGCTCTTGGCAGGTGGTGCCGCTGTTTTATCTGGTGCATTAAATACTACAGTTGTTAGTGCTGCATCAGTTTTATTAGTTGGTCCTATCATTAGGGCAAACGGAGAGGACTTGACACAGGATAACATAGGTTTGATTTAGAAAATCCAAAATTGACACTCAATTACCAAAATGCCCCAAAAAAAATCTCGGCAAAAAATTGGTAAAAAAAGTCGAGCCCCCCTTGACAGACCTCCAGGATACCGCTACAATAACGATGTGCTCGGTTGAAGGGGCCGAGTCCCTAAGAGCTCTCTAAGACCTCTTGACAACCCTTGACCACCGTGCTACAATACATACATACACAGAGGAGACACTCCAAATGCTCAATTATGGTGATGACGGTCGCATCCAAGAAGTTGAATCTGACGATGTGCAAGATACCATTGACACTATTCTGGATTATGTAGAATCTCGTTTTGAAATGATGGAAATGCAAGACCGTCAACAAGATATGATGGCACTTGCTCAAGAATTTTGGGAATGGGGTAGTGCAGACGATGGTGATGAGATTGGTTATCTTTTCCTACCACGATTAGCAGAAAAATGATTTCCAACGAAAGAGTGCTTGACAAAATCATCGTTGACCTGTATAATAAAAAGGTAATCATTCGTAGTGAAGAGGATTCAACGATTGTTTTCAAGTGCTCTACTATTAATGAGTTAGTCGAGTTTATCGAAAAGTGTAAGGGTTTGTTAAATACCGATAATATAATATATCGGTAATTTTTTGGGAGCGTGGTGGAATAGGTAGACACAACGGACTTATGTAAAATTGAGCCTCATTTGGGAAACCTTATGAGTGTAACTCCTCAAATTCGGGGAAACCTTTAAAATGGCAATCCCGAGCCAAGCAAGAGAAATCTTGAAGGTGTAACGACTAGACGGGGAGCACCTAAACTGAAAAGTATGGTGAAGGGATAGTCTAGACCACAAACTGAAAGGGTAGTGAAAACTATAGTGGTAAGAAAATTCGTCGGCTTTAAGCTATGCGAGTTCAAGTCTCGCCGCTCCTATTAGTAAACTTATATAAATAAATATAACTTTACCTTTACTGATATGGGAAAACCAAGAACTTATACAGATGAACAATTTGTTGAAGCTGTAAAAACTTCTTTGAGCTACAGACAAGTTTTATCTAAATTAGGATTAAAACAAGCTGGAGGTAATTACGCTGTTATGAAACAGCGTATACAATCTATGGGATTGGATGTATCTCATATGACTGGTCAAGCTCATCTAAAAGGGAAAACCCATAACTTTAATACAAAACCAATTGAATATTATTTGACTGAAAATTCATATCATCAGTCTTACAAGTTAAAAAATCGCCTCTTACAAGAAGGTATCAAAACTCATCAGTGTGAAGAATGTGGCATTACTCACTGGAATGGTAAAATCACTCCAATAGAGTTAGATCACATAAACGGTAATCGTTATGATAATCGTTTAGAAAATCTTCGGTTGATATGCCCGAATTGCCACGCTCAAACAGAGACATATCGTGGTAAAAACAAGTATTCCCGCTAAATACAATGTAGTGGGAATGTTATGAAATACACATTATCACAAGCATATTGTTTCTATATGGGGCAAGTTGTGAGGATGTATTTCATCCAAGGTCTTCCGTATACATTTGATGAATTACCTCAAATTATACAAGACCACCCAGCTGTGCAAACAGAAGCACTCTCTCGTCGTGATTATGATGATGAAGACTTGTTTAAAGTTTCTAATTATCTAATAATGGAAGAGATGCATCCACTAATGTTTGATGTAGACATAGAAAATCCAGAATTACTTCCACAAGATGAATAATGCCTGAGTAGCTCAGCTGGATAGAGCAACGGTTTTGTAAACCGTAGGTCGTCGGTTCAAGTCCGACCTTGGGCTTCCGTGTGAAGGAAGTAAGATAAACCTCAGGTAACCCCTGAGGTTTTTTTGTATAAATAACTCAGAAGAAATCCTATGTAATTAAGGGTACCTGAGGAACATGCCATTAACTAAATTAGAGAATTTAATTTCCAGCAAAACTGGAAGATATCTATATGTTTCACCTGACGATTTTAATGCTTCTGATGCCTTAGATAATAGAGGCAACTCCCCAACCCGCCCTTTTCTCACAATTCAGAGAGCATTCCTTGAGGTTGCTCGTTATTCGTATGTTCCTGGCGCTGAGAATGATCGTTTTGATCAATTCACTATCATGTTATCTCCTGGTAATCACTACATTGATAACCGTCCAGGTATCATGAATCCAGAGGAGATTGTTCCTTTTGCGTTCAATCAAGCTACTGGTGAGTGGGAAGATAACTCGATTGTAGACCTCAGCAATCCTGATAACATTCTCTACAAGTTTAATGGTCCTAATGGTGGTGCTACGATTCCTAGAGGCACCTCACTTGTTGGTATGGACCTTCGTAGAACTCGTCTACATCCTTTATATGTGCCAGACCCAGCAGATAAGGATATTGGTCGTACAACTCTTTTCAACGTAACTGGTGGTTGCTATTTCTGGCAGTTTACCATTCTTGATGGTGATGTAGAGCCTAATTCACCACTTTATGATGTTAATGATGGAATTGGTAAGGTATATTCGCAACCAAATTCCACAATCAAGCAAATTCCTTATTACTCACACCACAAAATTTGTAACTTTGAATTTGCTAGCAGAGATGATCTAGGTCTACTCTATAGAAAGATTGCTCGCGCATTCTCTCTATTCCAACCTACAATTGATGATCCAGGTGAATTCACTCAGAGACCACAGGAAAACAGAATTGTTGGTCCTCTTCAGGATGCTATTCGTATTGATTCTATTGAAGTTAACAACGTTCCTGGCACAACTGCACTTGACGTTACTGTTAGAACAAAAACAAATCATGGTTATTATGTAGGACAGGCAGTTGCTGTTGCAAATCTACGCTCTACGCTACCTGCTGGTGCAAGTGAGCCTATTCCTCTCGCAAATGACCCTCTGACAGGCGTATTTGCTGTTAGAGAAATCAGTGTAACTGACCCTAAAGAATTCAGTTATCGTGTAGAAGGCAAGAATGCAGCTGCTGTTGGTTTAGGTGATAGAATTGGGCAACCAATTACGCCTCCTACGCTCGATACAAACGCCATCACGCAGGCAGAAGTCGATTCGGTAGAATCTGCCTCGCCATACGTTTTCAACGTCTCTATCCGCTCTACGTGGGGTATCTGCGGCATCCACGCTGATGGTAGCAAAGCCAGCGGTTTCAAGTCAATGGTTATCGCCCAGTATACGGGTGTTTCGCTACAGAGAGACGACCGTGCATTCATCCGTTACGATGAGTTTAGTAATACTTGGAATCAAGCACCTCTCACTGATGCCTTTGCTACAACTCCTTATCACACTAAAGGTGATGCATACTGGAAAGATGATTGGAGAAACTTCCACGTTAAAGCATCTAATGATGCATTTATCCAAAACGTTTCCATCTTCGCTGTTGGTTTTGCAGACCACTTCTTGATGGAGTCTGGTGGTGACATGTCTATCACCAACTCAAACTCTAACTTTGGTAACACTTCACTACATGCAATTGGTTATAAAGGATATTCTTTTGCTCAGGATCAGGGTGGATACATTTCACACATTGTCCCACCAAGAAAAGTAACTACTACAACAAAGAAATTCCAGTATTATACCTTCAACCAAATTAAGTCTAGAAATCCAAATGCTCTAAACTTTGATGGTCCTGGTGGTAATTCTTCAGTTACTACAAAACTATATTATGGACAAGATGAAGCATCTAATCCTCTACAAAAACCATCTACTACTGTAAATGGATATCGTTTAGGCGCTGCTGCTCACGAAAAGATTTATGTCAAGCTCGATCCAGCACAAGGATTTACTGGTTCTATTCGTAGTGCAGAAATTTCTCCTGCTGGTTATCAGAAGTGGGATGTTGCTCTATCAATTCTAAGTCCAGACGTAGTAACTGGTGTATCTAATAACGACCAGGATGCTGCCAATCTCATTGATTTAAATAGAGATTTTATCGCTGCAGAGACATATGGATATATCACTCGCAAGTATCCATATCTACTCACCAGACCTATCAGTATCAATAAGTGTAAGCGTGACGTAGGATATATTCTAGAAGCTGTTGCTAACGACCTTCGTGTTGGTGGCAACATTAATAGCGTCCAAGCAGCACAAGCATACTATGTTGGTAATGAGCTAGATTATATCAGCACTGAGAAAGAAGAAACTCTTGATGCATTCAATTATGCTAGAAACCTTGCAGTTGCTGCAATGCGTAATTGGAATTTCCGTATTGAAGGATGCTCTACGTTTGTTGGACAGTCAACAGTTTCTGTTCCTAATAACATCACTACCATTGGATTGGTAGAAGGAATGAAAGTGACCGCTACGGTTGCTTCTGGACAAACAAATCCAATTCCTGCAGGCACTTATGTTAGAGAAATTGTAAGCACTACTCAGTTTAAACTAGGTAATAGAAATGATACTGATGATGTGCAAGCACTCATTACTATCACTGCTAACTCTATTGGAGTTGGTGGAGTAATTCTCAACTTTGAGTTAGAGCAAGGTAAGTTTGCAACCTCTTCTGGTAGAGCATTCGATGCTGGCACCCTAATCAATCTCAATAAAGATTTTATTGCCGAAGAAGCACTTAACATCGCTAAAGCACAGTATCCAACAGTTACCGTTCCTAATGATGACAAGTGCAAGCGTGATATTGGTTATGTCCTAGATGGTGTAATTCAAGATCTCAGGACAACTGGAAATTCTGGTATTGTAACTGCTGCCGAAGCATATGTTGGCGCTCCATCACGTTATTTTGATGCTAAGAATCTCATTCTTTCTAACAGAAGAGAGATTGTAGACAAAGCAGCTGCCAAACTTGCCATCGAGTATCCTGACTTCTACTATGGTGGTCCTGGATTTACTGACGGCGGCGATACTCAGACTAACGTTTATTCACGTTACAAGGATTCATATCGTTTAATCCAGCAAAACAGAGCGGAAATCATCAACAATGCATACAATGCTCTTATTGCTAGTGGACTTCCAACACCAGCACCTGCTGATTTGGAGAATAAGTGTAAGAGAGATATTGGTTTCTTCATCGATGCCATTTCAACGGATTTAACAACTTTAGGCAATTCTTATTCTATTGACTTTATTCGTCAGTATTTCCTCGATGATAAAGTAAATGGAAAGATTCTAACCTTTACTCGTAGCAACGGCACAACACTTGCAAATAGACAGAATAGAGTTTATACTGGAGTTGCAACTACAACCAATGGAGTTGGAGTTGGTGCTACCTTCAATGTAACTAGAAGTGCAACTGGTGCTATTGCATCTGTTTCTATTGCTACTGGTGGTTATAAGTATGCTGCAGGAAACACAGTAACTATTCCTGGATCTTCGATTGGTGGTGTAAATCTAGTTGATGATGTTGTTGTCACCGTATCTACGGTAGAGCAGGCATGGATTCAAAATGGTCTACAGGGTGAGGAAGATAAGTCAATCTTTGCTTACACTGCAGCAATTGCCGAAATGAAGAAGGCAATTACTAACCAGTTAACTATTAAAGATCTTACCCTTACTGGAGATCCTGCACCTGGCACTGAGCAGTCTGGTCTTAGCGTATTTGGCACTCCTGGTGTAACTGCTAACAATGATGATAGTCAGTCATGCTCTAATGTCCAGGCGACGTTAGATACTCTTTCTAGCATTATTTTTGCTAGAATTCGTCAGGGTGACTTGGTAACTGGCACTTCACAAAACCCAGCACTGCCATCAATTAATTATGGCAGCGCACCAGAATTCCAAGCTAAGTGCAAGCGTGATATTGGATATATTGTAGATGCTATCGCTGAAGATATTGCTCTTGGTGGTAACTACAACATCATTACGGCAACTAAGTCATACTTTGATAGCACTGGAAACACTCTACTTAACAATGGTCTTGCTGGTGAAATTGCTCAATCTGTAACTGCATTCCAGGCTGCTAGAGACCTTTGCTTTAAGGCAGTAACAAATCAACTCAATGTAAGAGACTTTGATATTTCGGAAGGACCAGCTCAACTTGGTATTGTTGGACCAGATATTCCTAATGATAATCCAAATTCTTGCTTAGATGTAAGAAATACTATTGATAGTCTATTTGGTATTCTTCTCATCAAACTACAAAATGATGCATATCAATATCCTGCACTTAAGTATAATGCTGGCGCAGAATCATTGGTTGGTGAGCTTGATATGAGCGTTTACGCATACAAGAAGGCAAGAGACCTTGCTATTCTCGCAATGCGTAATTGGAGAACAGGTGACGGTCAAGACACAGACCCACTATACATCAAACTTCCTGCTACAACTCTTGATTATCAAATTGATTCTACAATTGATACTACAACTGCTGGAGTGCCACGTTGTGCAGATGTAGCTTATACTATCTCCACTGAATTTGATATTCTTCTTGGTGCTCTTCAGAATCTATCTCCACTTCCACCAAAAACTTTTGGCACGGATGAATATACTGAAAGAACAAAACCAGAAAGAGATAATAGTATCATTGTAGATGCTGCTGCTAATAAGTGTGCTGGCACTAAAGATGCTATCATCGAAAAGATGAGAGTTATCGAAAACATTATCAAGAATGGTGTTGATGCAGAGCCTCTCATCTCTCAACTTGTCAATACTTCATCTTTTGCACAAAGAGCAACACTCTTCAAAGTATCTGGTAGCAATCCACATAACCTAGAAACTGGCACCCCAGTAAGACTAGTTGCAGTTCCTAGAAAAGATCCTTCAACTGGACTACCAGTTAATGTTGATAAGCGTCTAGTAAGACTACCAAAAGGATTTGAAAGCAATAAAAACTACTATGTAATTGCTCCTGGTAAGATTACATCTCCATATGACTATTCTGCTGGTGGTGCTGTAGCGCAGTTTAATGACACCCAATCATTCATGCTTGCCACAAGCATTGAGAACGCTACTGCTGGTAATTACATCTACTCATCTGAGACAAATGGAATTGACCCAGATGTGCAGATTGAAGTCCATCAGTATCTAACCAATGTCCAATATGACCTACATCGTTATACTGCTAGACTAACTAGCTCTAGAGTATTTGAAACTTCAACTAATAATGTATTTGATACTGCTTACGCTGGTGTCCAGGTGCAACAAGTATTCTTCTATCCATTAGAAGAGAATCTAACAAATGGTGAAGTTGATGCTTCTGCTCTTGCCACACTACCATCTAAGACATCTGGTGGTAGACTAGAGACAAATAGAAATTATTATGTTGGTAGACCAGCAACATATACTAAGAATAATCAATTCTCGATTTACCTTACAGTATCTGATGCTATTAACAGACAGAATGCTGTCCAATTCAACTATCCAAGTGGGGAAGACTTCTTTGTATTTGCAAACAGAAAGAGAAGTCCTATTGGTTATGACCCAGTACAAGGTGGATGGTTTATTAGAACTCTTCTTCAGGGTAATGAAATCTATCAGAGATTAACTCTTAATGACCCATCAAGAGGATCTTCATATGTCAACAAGCCACCTAGAACTCCTGACTCATTCTTCTATAGAGCAGACGATACTAGGAAAAATGACGATAGAACATATAAATTCCGTTATGTAATTCCTAACTATCGTGATGACGTTAGAGATCCTATTAATGGATTTGCAATTAAGATTAGAACTGACGAAACTAGAAAACTACTACCACAGAGACTACTACTTAAGCCAGTTTCTGCTAATGACCAGAGAGATGCAACATTCTTCCAAAATGGTCCATCACCAAGAGAAAGAATTGGTGTAACTGGTGTATTGGGCACATACGACCCATATAATCCAGAAATTAGAAAGAGAATCGAAGGCACTAAGACTGAAAGTAATATTTCATTTACTATTCAGTCTGCTAAGATTGTTGAAGATGGATATATGGAAATGGTCGTATTCGATCATGGACTTGATGTTGAGTCGCTGAAAGCACAGAGATTTGTAACTGTAAAGGTTGCACAACCTCAAGGTGGAAACGGAAACTTTATTCCAGAAAAGAGAATTAGGTGGTATGGTGAGTATACTGGAACTGCGGTCGTGCATTCGTGGTATGGCACTGAGCCAGTAGAAGGTGGTACACAGACGTTTAACTATCTCATCCTCAAGGAAGTGCAGGGTGAATTAGATTTTGATGAAAGAACTCAGACCTTCTTCATTCAAGAAATTGACGGCGAAGCAGATGTAATTGCTGAGCTAATTTCCAGACCAAACTTTGGTAAAGAAGATAAGTCTAATTTCTTGTATGGTGTGGAAGCATCTAATGTTTACACTGTAACTCCTGGTGATATTATTACCGATGATGCTGCTAGACAGTATCGTGTTGTGAGCGTTGAAGATGTAGAAGACTTAGCACAAACATATTATATTTACAAAATTGAAACTATCCAAAGAAGAATTCCACGTCAACAAGATGGTATTTACTATCTAACTTGTATTCGTGGTGATATTTCTCCATATCCAACTGGATCTGGTATTGGCACAAACTTTAGAAACTTTAAGTTTAGTCAACCAGTTTCTAGACTATATCCACTATCATATAAGAATGACGCATTACTATTCCAGTATGATGGATCTGATTCTCAAGGTGGTAATCAGAATACAACAATTATTGACCCACCAGAATCAGTCTGCTCTGCGGATAACTATATTCATGGTTTAGTTTATATTAATGATGCTAAGAATAGCATTACAAAAGAAGCGGTATTAGATTTCGTCCAAGATCCTGGATCTGGTAGATATGAATTTGCTACAAATTCTACTAAGATTGAAGCTAGATCTGGTGCTGCATCTTCTGGTGCAGAAGAAAGATTAATTCCTATTGCGGGTGATTCTCCATTCCCACTAGAGCAGAGAATCTACGTCGAATTGCGTAGACCATCTATTGCCCGTGCTGGCAACCACACATTTGAATACCTAGGTTTCGGTCCTGGTAACTACTCAACTGGTTTTCCTGCTAGACAAACTGTTATTCTCACTGCTGTCCAAGATTTCTATGCACAGTCTAAGCGTCAAGATGCTGGTATTGTATTCTATACTGGTATCAACTCCAACGGTGAATTGTATATCGGTAATCGTAAGATCAATGCTATTACTGGCGAAGAAGAATTCCTTGATGCTATCATTACAGATGAAGAGACCGAAGAGGATGGAGATTTCGGAAGTTTAGTAACGGTATTTGAAGATCCCGTTACATTTGAGAATATTATTACTCTCAATGCTCCACCAAATCTAACTAACTTCTTCAACTCTCCAGTAACTGTTAACGTTGATCCAGAGTTTGAGGCAATCATGACGCCTCCATCTCTCACAATTGTTTCTAGACCTGGAGATAGACAAGGTGTATTCCCTGGTGATGATGACCCACAATTAGATACAACAAGAGCTGGCGATGTTGTAATTGATAAGAATAGAGTAAGAGCTGCGATATTCGACATGAATACACGCGGCAGTCAGCGTTATTCATTCCGCACATCTATTACAAATATTACTCCAAATCAGTTTACTGTGGGAGCGAAGGCACGATTTGATTCTTCGCAGACTATTGCATTTGGATCTTCAGTTCCTCTATCTGGAGATGTGATGCTCAAGGGAGCACAGATTAATTATACTGGTTCTCTTGGTTGGATTTACGCTAACTCTTACGTTGCATATAGATTAAGTGCTCCTGCTGGACAAGAATCATCTATTGACATCACAGGAGTCCAATTCTATCCTAATCTAAATGTTATTAAACTAATTTTCCAAATTGGTAAAGTTAACTTCAGCACATCAAATCCTGGTGCATCTCTAAACATTACTAGAGCAACTCAAATTAGAATTACTGGAGGTGTTGACAGACTACAATTTATCAATGGTGTACACACTGTTTATGATAATCCATCGGAAGGATATGAGTATGCTGAAGCAAATAGCTATGTTTATCTCTTAACTAGAAGAGCATCGGAAGCAACGTTAGTTGGCAATCCTCCATATATTTCTTCTACTAATCCTATCATTCAAGGCACACTTGAAATTGCTCGCGGTGAATCTCAGTGGAAAGAAGTTGGTGTGATTGGTGCAGAGGCACTTCGCACTGAAACTGAAACATATGGTGATTATAAGTTAGGTATTAATACTCTTGCTAGAGCACTTTCAACTGATTATGCAACTGGATTTATTGCTCCTACAAGAACCGAGCCAAGAGCAAACTTAGACGTTGTTGGTAACGCCTTTATTAGTGGTAGAAAGCAAACAAATTTCTCTAACCTCAACGGCGGCACTCCATTATCAACAAGACATGCATTCTTAGTTGGTGGTGATAGCGCAAATCCAGATACAACTGCTACATTTAGAATTGCTACAAATAACAATGGGCGAGTTGGTATTAATGTTGGTGACGGTAGCTTAGATAGAGCACTTGTAGTTGCTGGCACTGGTAGAATTACTGGAGATTTCAGATTTGAATCTGACATTGATGTAAATGGTGGAGATATTCGCACGACCTCTGGCATCTTTACGATTGCAAATCAGTCTGGCACAACTAACCTTACTCTTGCTGGATACGCGACTACTGTTAATGTAGGTAACCTTGTAACTACTCAGCAAACAGTAAATATAGGTACATCTGTAACTGGATCCACAACACTTAATATTCATAATAATGCATCAAATTCCATCGTAGATATTGGGACAGTTGGTAATGATGACACTGGTTTCTCTTCAAATATAACAGTAGGTGGCGCATTTGCAAATAGACAGTCTAGTTTCTTTAACATTAAAAATTATAGAACTATTGTTGACGGTGTATTAACCATTAATGGTGGAGAAATTAATACAACTTCACTTAATAACGAGTTTACTCTATTCCCATCTGGTATTACTAAACTTAATATTGGATTAAGTGTTGGAGAGTTTACATTAGGTGGTGTTGCTGGCACAACTACTATTAGAAATGGATTGAGAGTATTAGGATCATCTTTCTTTGAATCTGATATTACTCAAAATGGTGGACTTAAGAATACTAATTTGGGTATTGACAGAAATATCTTTGGCGCAGTTAGAATTGCGACGTTAGCAAGATCTGGAAATACAGCTACTGTAACTACCATTGGATCTCATAATCTTTCTGGTGATGTGCAAATTGTAAGCAGTGTAGATTCATTTAACACTGTAGGATTTGTAAATATTACTGTCATAAATTCCAATACATTTACCTACACCAACAATGGTCCTGATTATACACAACAATCAGCAACTGGAACGGTAATTCCAGATGGTGTCGGAATAGTACAATCAGTTGGAAATCTTGCTAATCTGAATATTGATTACTTCTCGGTAATTCCTAATTTTGATGGATTAGTGAATATTCAAACAGTAGTTGCCAACAAAATAATTGTAGATTCTCATTGGTTTAGTCAAAATGATGCTGTTGAATTTATTGATACTGGTAATTTAACTGGTCTTTCTTCTTTCACGACATATTTTATCGACCAAAGAGATAGCACTGGATTTACTTTAAAGGATTCATCCGATAATTCTATTGTAATCTCATTGCAGACTGGATCTAATGATGCTGGAACCGCTAGAGTTAGATTGTTTGCTACTGTTATTGATACTACAGGTGACGTTCCATGGGGATCTGATGCTTTCAAGAATAGAATTTTAGATGGAAAACAAACTTGGAATCTACCAATAAACAATCCAACTGGTATTGGTATAAATCAATTATATTTGATTGGTAAAGAAATAGTACAAACTGTCAATTTCCCAACATCATATGTTCCAAATAGTCCAATTCCTTATGTTGTAGAAGTTACTAGAGCAGAAAGAGGAACATCACAAACTTCTCATCCCGATGGAGAAAGAGTTTACAGATTGGTTGAGCAGCAAAATGCTTCATATATTACACCAAATCCGATTTCCGCAGTAGATGAATTTATTAATGTTGCAGAATTTTCTGCTAATATTAAATTAGGTGATTTGTTTAGATTGAATAAACTTAATCTAAACGAAGGTGGAGAATATGTTAGAATTGCAACAGTAAATCCAGCTGACGCTCAAGCTTTTACCATTAATAATGGTGATTTTGGCAATGAATCTATTTCAAAAGATCCATTGGAGGTATTTAAAACTATTAGCACCACTGGAAATACTCAAATTTCTGGTGATGTTGTGATTGGTTTCGATACTCAAAAACCATTCATAAATGCTGAAAACGACCAAAATCTTGCTGATTTTTATGTAAATCCATCCAGCACTTCTACTGGATCTACGATATCAACTAGTGGAGGTGGTAACCTAACAGTTCACAACTCTATTGAATTGAGTGGTAATACTGTCACGTCATTACCTGGAAAACAGTATTTTGTTATTACAAATGGCACTCTACCAAAATTCTATGTTGAGTCTGCTTCTGGTAATACCAGCATTTATAATGGTGGAAATCTAAAAATCTTTAAAGATTCTTTCTTCTCTTCGGGATCTTTTGATAAATCTAGAATAGACGCTGCAACAAATATTGCATTAGAAGTAATAGGATCTACTGGAAATACTAAGATCGCTGGTACGTTAAGAGTTGGTGATGATTTAGCAGTTGGAACTCTTCTCTCTCCTTCTGGCGCAGAGACACAATTGAATCCATTTACTCCTAGATTCTTTGTGGATGCTCAGACAGGAACTACTGTTGTAGGCAGAGAATTAACTTCTGCTAATACTGGAGCCACTTTAACACTTAATGGCACATATACGAGTAGCCCTTCGGTAGCTGTCAATACATTTAGTATTAATAATTTAGGAATTAATAACGAAAAACCATTTAGAATAAGGCAAGATGCTTCTATAGAGGCGTTTGGTCATGAAAACTTCTATAATGAAAATGGAGGAAGAAAAACTATTTTCGTTGCTACGCAAGGAAATACCGATGCTACTGCTTATCAGTTAAGACCAAATCTACAGTATTTGGTGAGACCATCATCCACGTTAATTCTTCGTCTTCCATCTGATGCTGTTACTGGTGATACGGTGAGAATTGTTGATGTTGGTGGGGCATTGAATTTCTCGATTAACCTAGTAGTTAGAGCTCCTCAAAATGTTAGATTGCAGAATGGATCTGTTGGTAGTAATATTGGTGGTGTTTCTAACTATGGCGGAGGAGAATTAGTTGTGAATACACCAAATGCTGCATTTGGTTTAATATATTCTGGAGATGTCGATGCTGATGGAAACGGAATACCATCAGAGCAACAAGGTTGGTATCTAATGGAGATATAAGAATGGCATTTGCAGATTCTATAAAATATAATACTGTTAGGTCATTAAAAGGTCTTCCTATCGGAGCAATTATTCCGTGGGCATCTGATCAAAGTAATATACCTAGAGGATGGGTGATATGTAACGGTAGGGTATTATCCAATACAACATATCCATTGTTATTCAATGTTATTGGGAATGCATATGGTGGTACTGAAGGATCGACCTTTAAACTTCCACCATTAACTAATAGTCCAAAAGGTATTGTTGATATTTTTAGAGGACATTACAATTATTTGAGAGACAAAGGACCAGCGTATGCCCCAGAAACTAATAGTATATCTAATGATAGATTTTGGCAAATTATAGGGCGAGGTAATAATGGCGATGAAGGTGGTTCTACCCAAGTAGATTGGCAATCAGAAATAGACGTATTTGGTGAATTTATAGGAAGTCCTAATTTTTTAGCTAGCTATGATGAAATCACAATATCAGATGGCAGCTTTAGCGATAGTACATCATATACCGAAACACGATTATATGATTATCACTTACAATCTCATAATCATGGTGTTGATAATGAAGAAGTTACTTCACTTTCTTTGAATAATAATAAAGCAGTGCAATGTTATAGTGGAGCTTGGGCTGATGCTGGTGGTAGTTTTTGTAGAGTAAACTGTAATAGAACATCTGTTAGGAGAGTTGCTGGATATTCTAGACAATCATCTGGAGCAATTATGACAGGGGATAATGATAGAGATTTTGATGATGCTTGGCGAAATTCAAGAAATTATAATAGTACATATACACGTCCAGGAGGAGGTGGTAGTGGTGGTCAAGCAGCAGTTGGCGAGACTTCTTCGTCTGGAACTGTTTATATCAACGGGGATGGATTTTGTGGTGGTAGTATGAGTTGTGGTAGTGATACATTATTTACTAGTTTGAGTAATGATCAAAAAAACATAGGAGATGTATCTCCTCATGAGCATGGAACTACTAATTATAACTTCACGGGAAGATATACAGTAATTAGTCCAGGAATACGTAATGATATTTCTCTAAATAATGTAAGATTAGATAATCAACCTGGAGAACAATTTTGTATTATACAAGCTAATACAGCTACCCCTTCTTTAGAGATGTTGTATATAATCAGAGCATATTAATATGGCTAACTACTCATTCGAGAAAGGAAAATATGGAGGACCATGTGGGGCAATTTTTCCTTTTTTTAGACAAATAGAAGGTAATTTGCCGACAGGAGGTGATTATAGCGATTATATTCCAGCAGGATTTTTGAAATGTAGGGGTCAAATATTGTCTGCAGATCAGTTTCCTCAGTTAGCAGAACTGTTGGGAGTTGGTAGTAATTGTATCTATAGAAAAGCAAATACTACACTTCAGGAGAGAAATGATGATGGGACTGGAGGAACTTTTCAACTACCTGATTTAGGAAGTAAATATATTACAACTTCATCTAATCCAGGATTGTATACCAATGATACTGCCACAGATACTATTGCCAATAGAGAAGTTCCTAGAGCTGGTATTTCGGTTACATTAACTAGTAACGGTGATTTTGTAGAATTTACGTATCAAAATAGTTTCAGATCTCCAGGTGTATCTAATGTTTCTTTGTCTGGTGGATGGAGACCAGTATCACCAGCCTCTAGAACTACCAGTACCTCTTTAGCAATTAGTAATTTCGTTGCTCACGGTCATAGAGGAACTTATAGTATTGGGGGTCAGATTAATACTAATTCTCAGGGTATGCAAGATGCTAGTTGGACAGGATTTAAATATATATTCATACCATTTCCCGTCCCGATTTGCACAAGAAGAGTTTCAAAAGTCTGTAATCCAGATGAAAATTTTGGCGTAACTTGGGTAGCACTAAACATAACAGATGCTGGATCTGAATCTTCACACAATCATCAATTACCTCCCCCATCAATATCTGTAAGTCCAAGAGTTGTTATACCACCAGTACTATTATCTGCTTCTAGTTTGATAACTACAGTTAATGTTAGAACTAGAGAAATATTCAAAATGGATGATATTGCTCCAAGATTTATATTATGCGAATACCTAATAAAATTTTAAAGTAAAATGGCTATAGTAATTAACTCTTTAACTCCAGAAAATCCATCTACTATTGCAGGCACTTCAATAGAATTTATTGTTGATGCTTATGATGACGGTGGTTTAATTTTAAGTTACCAATGGCAATTTTCTAATAATGGTGGTGTTACTTACACTGCAAATGGATTGACTGGAAATACTACCGCTGTTTATACTACTAGTAATCTAACATCTAATCAATCTGGATTATATTTTAGAGTTGCTATTAGCAACGGTATTACAACTGTTTATAGCAATGAATATCCAGGAATAGGAAATAGAATTGTTACTGTAATTAGTGCTCCACAGATAATTACTCAGGTTAATCCTAGTATCGACAATTACCCAGATACTGCCGTAGTAGAAGTTGCACAGTCTTTAACTTTTACTGCTTCTGCTACAGTACAGAATGTTGATGTATCTAACCCAAATAATCTGACTGGATTATCTTTTCAGTGGCAATACAGCAAGGATAACGGACTTAATTGGATTAGCACTTTTAATAATCAATTTTTGGATGAGGGTGCCCAAGCAGAAGGATTAAATCCTCAAATTACAATTCAAAATGTTGTATCTACTTTAACTACTAACCCTCTGGTATACTATAAATATTCTCAATTTACTTTAAGTGCAACTGCATTTGCTTATAATAATTTTCTCTGGAGAAGTGTGGTTTCTTATTCTGGTGCTAGCAATACTCCAGTAACACTACCTGATATTTTACTATTGGTCTCTCCAGAGATTACAATATATCGTCAACCTGGCACTGGAAATGATACGACTATTACTAATTGTTATAAAACGTCTATTTCTGGATCTGGTAATATTAAAGTAGAAGTTGGTGCTTTAACTACTGCTAACTCTTCTTTAAATTATAAATGGCAACTTAGTATTGATGATGGAGCAAGTTGGACTGACATAACAGATTTATTGAGCAACTATCTTTTTATTATCAAACCAGGAACTACAACAAATGCTCCAGTACTAGAATTAGAAAGGACAACATTTTTTAATACTCTTGGTTTTAGATGCGTTGTGACTGGAACTTCTGGAGAAGCAGAAATTACTTCTTCTCCTCATTATGTTTATATGACAGACATAGAAGAACCAGTAGAGGTATCAACTAATACTATTAATGTTATAGAAGATAAATATGGCGATATTCCTACAAGAAATACATTCTCATTTGATCCTATTATTACTGCTCAAATTGGAGAATTTAGTTTAGATTATAGTAGAAACACGGGATTAAATGGAGAAATAACAATTTCTTTAGAAAAACAAATATTTGGAAGTAACACATGGAGTGAAGTATCTGATTTTGATGAAATCAATACTACACTACCTACAACGTGGTTTACATACACTCGGTTTCCTTCTCAAGTACCAACAGATGTAGCTAATATTACTTATGTTACTCCACCAGTAAGAAAAAGTGTAGATGACAAGACAAAATACAGACTTAAAATATTGTCATCATCATTATTCACATTAAATAATAATATTAAAACATTAACGCCATATTATTCTCCAGAAATTACGCTGAATGTTTATCGCACAGTTTATATTATAAATCAACCAGCTCCAGCTACAGTTTTCCCCAATCAATCTGCATCATTTTCTGTTAATGCAATTGTTTCTAGTGGAGTAGATGATATTCAATATCAGTGGCAATATAGTGTAACTGGTACTCTCAATTCGTGGCAGAATATACCAAATTCTCCTCGATATAGTGGCATTAATACTAATTTATTGATTATAAATTCTGTTCCTAGAAATATAACTTATCCTTATTATAGATGTGTTTTGTCTCTCCCAGATGGATTGGCTACAGTTACATCCCAACCTACTATTTTGTCTACCACCAGAGATTTATTCACTGAAATAACAAGTATTAATGATGTATATGCAAATCAATATGATAATATTACTTATGAAGTAACAGCTTCTTCTTTATCACAAGGTCCAATTTCTTATCAATGGCAATTAAGTTATGATTATAATCCTGGTAATTTAAGTGGTAATTGGATAGACATTATAGGGGAAACAACAAACGAATTATCTTTATTGAGCGTACAACCTAGTGATCAAGCTTACTATAGATTAAAACTAACTAGTTTTGGTGGTGAGGTAGCATATACGAATGTTGCTAGAGTAATTGTTTATGCTCTTGCCATAACAGTCACTAGAGATATACCATCTTCTATAACTGTTTTAGAAGGCGTATCTAATGCATATACTTTTGAGTGTGAAGGTGTTGCTTCAAATGGGTCTTTTGTAAACTATCAGTGGCAAAAAGCATTATCATATACTGAAATTTCTGGCACTCAAATTCAAATAACTTCTGGTCAATCATATAGTATTTCTGGAACTTCTTATCCAGTATATGGAATTCTATACGTTCCTACTAGTTTACCTGCGACATCCATCGATGTAGTTGTTTGCTATCATGGTACTATTGAAGGTACTGCAACTACAATAATGCAGGCGGCGCAGACTTTTATGAATTATGCTCTTAGTGATTCTATATTGAATTTGAAGGATAAAATTATCTTTTCTGTTGCATATCCTCAGGATGCGATTCCTGCGGCAAATCAATTTGGTATAGGTGGATTGGAAGATCCTAATTTTATTTTTGAAAGTAATTTGCCATATGCTAGAGCTTCTCTATTGTGGGCTAAAAATTCTTTAAATGCTTTTATGGCATCTAATGGAATTGCGAAGACTATAGATAAAGTTTTTACTTTCGGGCATTCTCAGGGAGGAGCTTTAGTACATAAGTTGAATACTTTGGAAACAGTAGATGGTGTAATATGCAATGCTCCTGGACCAATACGTTTAGATTTAACATGCTCAACTCAAGAATTAAGTGGTAATCTTGGGGACACTTGTAGAAAAATGCAAGATATATATGGATCTGCTAGAGGAGTAGGATCTTCTGAATATCTTTCTAGATCTGTAATTTCATATGATGAGAATCTTCTGTCTCCAATGTTGTATATTCAGGGGCAACAAGATACAACAGGAAATAATAATCAAATAGTATGGTTAGAGCAGTTGTTATATGCTATAGATTTAAATGATTCTATTAATGCAGATTACACATATTTACCTGTGAATGGACAACATGCTGCGTTTATTACTAGTTTAGAAGCACAAGTTGCAATTAGAAATTTTGTTAATTCTTCTGCATCAAGTCCAAATTTTCAAAATATAGGTGCTGGATTCAATAACTCTAGTGATACATCTAGAATATATGCTCCTCTCGCTTTTGATAGAATTTCTGATAATCTTTGTCGTATAAGATGTAAAATGACTGCATCTGGCATACCAAATGAATCTTACACTACTCAATGCACTGTTGGTGTCACGAGAAGATTCACATATTTTGCAGATAGACCAACTAAATTTGTCACTAATGGATCTACCTTGTTTATTAATTTGAATCCTACCTGGACAGGTGGCGAACCTTCATTCATGTGGCAATATAGTAGTAATGGCGGATCTACATGGATAGATATGAATGAAACAGATACTTCTTTAGTAATACCTAATATTGACAATTCTTATAATGGAAGAATTTATAGATGTAGAGTAACTTTGCCAGGTTGCAATGAATATTCATATACTAGAAATAATGTTAATTTCGTTGTTCCTGCTAGTGAAGTAGGTTTCACTTTGCCGATAACTATATCTGTGGTGGCATCTGGTAGTAGATCAAAATATTATTCTTTAGAGACACAAAAAACAGGAGCTGCAGTTGGTACAGTTATTGCAATTCCTAAACCATCTGGATTTATTAATAATCCATCTATTAATACAGATGATGTATCATTATGGGAAGTTTCTGTATCTGGAGATATTTCACCAACTGGTAATGTTAGCTCTTCTGTTTCTAGTGGATCAGTTTATAATGCCAACAAACCATCATGGACATCATCTTCCTATACTTCTCCCAAATGGTTACAGCAAAGAGATAGATTTCAGGGATATGTTGAAATGCGAGGACAATATTTGCGAGCGAGAGAATTTCCTGAGCTAGCGAGAATATTAGGGACTAGCTATGGTGGAAGTATATCTGGATCTTACCCAATTTATAATTCTAATGATACATTTAGAATGCCTAATATGTATGGAAAACGTTTACTTGGCACAGGAAACGTAAATAACAACAGTGGATCTATTTCTATAACACCATTATATAATCCAGATGGCACTTCGGGTGGAGATAAAAATGTTCCAGGCAGCATGGGTGGCGTTTACAACTATGTTAAGTCTGCTCAGCTCCCTCCAGGATCTCCAGGAGTTGGTGGTGAGCCAGATGGCACTGCAGATGGATCTATAAATGCTGCTACTTTTAGTTTGGGGACTTATAGGACCACTGGTTTTGAAGAAGTTAATTCTTTTGTCCAACCAGTATTAAGTAATACCCTCGCTACATATCGTTTACCAAGCCCATTTAATGCGTTTACTCAAACTCCTTTACATAATCACTCTGCGGTGAGTGTTGCATATGAAGAAAGAAGAGCTGTTAAAGTATCATGTAGAGGAAATAATACTGTATTGAATCCAAGCGGTCCATTTTTTGGTACTTCTGGTGGTCAAGGAGAAATACTAGAAGGTCCACATGGCACGGCAGGTGGATCTGATCATGGTCATACTGCGGAAAATCCTGGTGGAACATTTGATATTGTCAGGGATGGAGGTCAATTTATTAGTGATACTACGTTAAGAATGGCTGGACAATCCAGACAAATATTTGATAACAATCTGAGATTTACTCTTCGTAACAATGAAGAAATACCAATGAATGCTCCTTATTTCAGATTGAAGTATATAATGAAAGCATACTAAATACTGTTATTAATAGAAAACGAAAATGGCTTCTGATCGTATCCTCTCATTAAGGTTGCAGAGAAAAGAATACTATGATCAAAAAGTTGAAAGATATTTGTCTTTCAAAGGAAATCGCATAAACTTTGACGATCAAAACATAGATAATTTCTTATCTATTCTGCCAGAATTTTGGAATACAACAAAAGATAAACTATTGTATTTCGTTTATTTTTCCGACCATTCTTTTTTGTGTCAAAGAAGTAAGGAAGTATTTAATTTTTCTACAAAAGAAACCGAAGAAAAATTATATAACTTTAATGCTGCCACCTCAGATCAAGTAAGAGAGTTTGTACAATACTTAGAAAATTACTTTATTCAACAGAAAACAAAAGAAGTAAATGATTTTTATGATAAAGTCATTGAAAATTTATCTGATGTATCTTATATTAAATATCAAATTTTAGATTTGAGAAAAAATATTTTATCTGAGACTGATTACATGTTTAATTCCGATTATTCTTTCAAAGAAGAATCTGACTCAATTGTGTGGAAAGAGTATAGACAGAAGTGGAGAGATATTACCGAACAAGAAGCTTGGATTAATAATGACTTTTTGAATATTAAAATACCTGTAAGTCCAAAACCAAAAGAGCAAATGCTTGAAATATTTGCAAATATTGGTAATATATTCTCTTCGTCTGATATCCCGCAAAGTATTATTGATACTATTTCTAATTTTGCCAGTAGCGAATATGGAAATGGTGGATTAGATTCTGTTATTGAAAATTTTGTGGCAATCACATTAAAAGTTGAAATTTTAAATTCTTTTAGCAAAATCAAAATGCCGATTGGGTATTCTGTTACTGATATCAATGAAGTGGAAAATTATATTCTTTCATCTCAGGACATGACAGCAGAAGAAATAACAAATATTAATACCAATGATTTATCTTTGTATCTTTCTAATATACAAGGTAAAATAGACGAAATTAATGAGAAGTTGCAAAATTATAACATAGGATTTACTTTATCTGATATTGTGCAAAAGTTTGCGGAAGATTTGAAAGAAAAAGCTTTACAAAAAGAAGCAGAACAACAAGCAATAGAATTATTAGAAAATATATCTTTGGAAGAATCTCTTAATGGAGGAAATTCCTAATGGAATACAACATAGACTATTTTTCTAATTCTGACATATTATTTCAAATTTCTAAATTGTCAGAAAAACCTCTTATGTATATAAGAGCTGATGGACCAAATCAGTGTCAAAGTCCTGAAATTTTAGATCAAGTTTGGGATTTTTATGATGATAAGTGTGATGCTAATATTATCGCAGGATTGAGACAGTTTGGTGAAATTTACTGCTATTTTTTGACGAAAGAGCAAGCTTGGAATGCTTTTAATGAGTGGTTCCCTCAAAAAACAGACTTAAGTGACGAAGAAAAAGACTTTTATTTTTATGTTAGATTAGTTTCTGTGAATGATGATATTGATATAGTAAATGGAGTATGAGAAAATATAAATTTAAATACTTGTCTAAAGAAGTTGGACAAATAAACAACATACTTTATAAACATGGGGTAACACTCTCGTTTGAAGAATTGAATTCGTATTATAAAGCGATAGAAGAAATAGCACCGATAATACACAAATCATACGAAAGATATCTTAAATTTATAGAATCCAAAGAGGGGGCTTGACACGCTCCCTTTTTTCCTATATAGTGCTAGGACAAGCAACAGACCGATGACCACGCCCAACTGGCAGCACCACTCTAAGAAGGATGCAAAGCGTCGCCTGAAACCACAGGCGCTGCGTCAAGCGAAGGCGCGTAAGCAGGCACTGAAGCGTAAACTGGAGGTCATCCAATGACTCACTACGACAAACTAATTGACTCTATTGTAGAGGAAATGTGGTATCTATGGAGTGAAAACACTACAGACTGGAATGAAGAATCTGCTAAGATAAAAGCGCACAAGATTCTTACAATGGTTGAAGAGTTTCAATCGAATCGCACTAAAGTAAACAATACAAAATGGAGAGCATCTGACTGATGGCACTATCACAACAAGTAGAAGAATCGCTCGATGAAGCACAAGCAGCATTGCGTAATGCACTTGCTTATGCTGCTCGCAACGAGCGCCCTATGGTAAATCAGGGCATTGCAGATTTGATGTGTAGTATTGACAAACTCAAATCTTTTGATAAACTCTTTGACACACTCGATGGAATGAAGGATGGGCCTTTTAAAAATCAATAAAGCAGCACTGTATGAGGTGCCTGTGAAGACAACCCCAGAGAATGTTAAAGAGGCAAACGAGGGGTTGTTTCATGCTAAAATGACTCTACCTGCTGCAGCAAAGCATTGTGGCATGACTAAAAAGGAGATGAAACTCACATTCTTTGAGTATCTCAAATATCATCCACCCACCTATGTAAGCGAATCCCAACAAACCATTGACTGACTACAGTAACGAGCGTCTCAACCAAATATATAGAGATACGTGGCCAAATCTCGGATGGGCAAAGATGGATAGAATCAGAGCAGGAGACACTGTAAAGTTTATCGGATGCTCACCAGAGCAGGTTGCATGGGGCAACAACGACAACCCTAATGGTATGCTATTCTTGGGTGACAAGTTTCATGTAGAGCATGTTTATGTGCATTCACAGCACACAAAGATTGAGCTACGTGGAGTGAAAGGTAAGTTTAACTCAGTATGTTTTGAGGTGATTTATGACACACGAAGAAATGCTTGAAGAAGCCGCACGGCGAGAGAAAGCATTAGAAGCATTAGACAAACTCTATGATGAGAATGATGAAGGTATGAAACAACTTGCCGAGCATGAAAGAATCAAAGTGATTCAAACCGCTTGTGGTGCCATCGGTAAGTATTCTGATGCACTCAAAGCACTTGCTGAAACTGAAAAGGTAGAGTTGAGAGCAGAGTTAGAAGCAAAGAAGAAAGAAAACTTTCAACTGGTTGCTGATGCTTGTATGAAAGAATACGAGGAGAAGTATCAGCGTGATGTATTCCCAGTAGATGAATACTGGGTGTATATGATTTCTGAATACTTTGGCACTGGTGAAGGTCAAACGGTGTGTATTATGATGACACAGGCAGCTCCTGGACATGCAGAAGATTTTGAAACCTCCACCAATAAGTATGTTGCTTGCACTACACAGCAATATCGTGCTGTGAGAGCATTCCATGAGCAGTTTGGCACTTGGTATCTTCATGGTCTCAGATTCCTCACTAAAGAAGATTTCTTTAGTGAATATTCATACTACATTCCTCCAGCGATGATGAAGCTCCTCAATAAGAGTTGTTTCAAAGATTTCTACACCCGCGTTCACTACAACTTTTCATAATGACTGACAAAACACTCTACAACCCTGATGAGTTTCTGCTTGATGGTATCAAGGAGTATCATTACGAGGTGATGGATGAAGGGCATCATGTGTGGATGGCATTCTATATGGAGAATGGTAGCACAGGGCACTTGAATATTTTTCTGAATGATGGTAGAATCCAAACGCGCTACGAAGAATGGCATGACGAGCAACCCACTGAAACTGAATGAAGAAGCACCAGCGTTTTCGTATACGCTGGAAGAGCTATTCAACGTGATTATGTGCATCATTGCACACCCACACAAAACACTCACAGAGCATGACAAAGCTCGTGCTATGGCGGTATTTCTGACCTTTGCAGATTACCTTGGCAACTACACTGAGAGTGATAACAATCACGGTCATGTCATCTACGAATCGGATTCTACCGATTTTGAGGGATATGTGCTACAATTGCTGGGTAAGAACAAACCGATGGATTTCTACCACCCTGATGTTAATGAGATTCTGAAATGACTGTAGAAAAAGTAAAGTTTGTAACTGTCACTCGTGTGATTGATGACCGCAAAGGTATTCATTACCTTGATGCTATTGATGAGAATGGAATGCACTGGTCTGCTGAAATGGATAACAAGCAAGAAAAATGGTTAGTTTATTCTAAACTGTGGACCAAAGACCCTCAACATCCTTACGACCTATGAAACTCCTAGATTACGTCTACTACAACGATTACGGGCACGAGTGGTATTTCCAAGTTCTCTCAAAGTATCCTAAGTTTGCACTGATTGATTGCACGATTCAGTGGGATGACTATCCTGCTACTGAATGGTTTCCAACTATTCTATTTGGTATCGGACCAAATGATTTGTTTGGATTCTCCATTCGTTTCAGACACTTTGAGATTCTTTGTAGTTTTTTACAGTTTAAACCACGTAACTTAGAATGGTATCGTAGAGGAGAATCAAAGTATGAATCCATTGATTGAAAAATACGAAGAAGTATATGGTAAGAAGCCTGTAGAAGGTGGTTTGATTGAACAGATTGCTGGTGCAGATGCTAGCCCTGATGTAATCAGTTTGGGTGGTGATACTGTCATTCCAACAGCACAGAAGATGCCTGGTGGTGGTATAAATCTGACTGGTGATTATATTGATAGCAGTGTGCTGAATCTCAATCCAGCATATATTACTAATGGTATCACCAGTATCAATGCAAATACATTTACATCAAATACTAAAAGCTTTTGTCTTCCTAATCAAACATCAGTAGAGCAGCAGTTTAATAAAGTATTGGATGATGTAGCACATAGTAGAGCAACTGTTGCTGGTATTTCTGCTGAAATAGATTCTTCATTCACTGGATTTGGTGGGCAGATTCGCTATACTGTTGAGATTATTGGCAGATACCCATGACACGACTGATTGCTAAAGACGACCCACAGTATTTCTCGCAGTCGTGCTACAAACCATATGACAGGCATAAGTATAAACTATTCTATGCTAGTGGCAAGGTAGAGACATACGAATGGTATGATGAAGTGATAGCTCGTTGGATGCAAACTCCAGCGGGTCATGTTACATATGTAGAAGTTATTGATAGAAAGAAAAAACGATAAGCAATGCTTATGCAAAACCCCTTGACAGCAGCGTTGAGGGGTGTTATATTGTATTCATCAACGAAAGGCAACTATGTCTAACAACACTTCTACTGCATCTTCTGGCATGGGATTCTCTGGTTGGTTGACTATTCTGTTTGTCGGTCTGAAACTGACTGGTCATATTACTTGGCCGTGGGTCTGGGTGTTGTCGCCGCTGTGGATTAGTGCTCTCATTTTTCTCTCCATTGTTGCTGTTATTCTGATTTTTGCTATCATTGGTGGTGCTTTCAAATGAAGCGAGTCACAGTCAAACCTAAATCTAGTAAAGCTAAGAATCGCCTTGCTAACATGATGGGTAACAATCCTATCTGTATTGTAGAGCAAGACAAAGGTGATGGTATGATGTTTCTCGCTAGTGAGAATCAGAAATACTTCTTCTGGGTCAATGTGAGTAATGATTGTCACTGGGAATGCGATTGGGAGGTGTTGTGAACTACCTTTGTTTTGTTGATGGTCTGCTAGAGTTTGCTAGCACTGACCCTTCTTCTTTCGCTCACTATCAGCTAGTGTATGCAGAAGAACACCGTGATGCTAATGTTCAGTATCTTACGGTGACTGATGAAGAGTATGATGAAATGTTTCCTTACGAGGAAGATGAATGATTTACGTTATGAAACTCTGGTATCGTCATGTTACAGGATACTGGGAGAAGAAACTGCCACACATTCCTGGTGCTAATAGCAAACAATTTTGGAATACTATCAATGGATACCGACAATGAAACCTAAAACCCGTGTCATCTTAGAGATGGCGATTGAAGCAGGTGTGCGTCGTGGTTGGCATCAAGCACACAAACATGTAGAAAATCCTGATCCTAGTGCCATCATGGAGCGCATTGATGATGCTGTGATGGGTGAAATCTATGAATACTTTACTTTCGACGAAGAGGATCTATGAGCTTTAGCAAGACCATTTCAACTATTGCTGCCCTTGCAAGTATCTTTGGTGCCGCTGCTGCTGGATGGAAACTTGCTGAATCAAACTCACAACAACCTCCAACAGCATTAGACGAAAAGATTAATCAACTTGACCAGAAACTTGAAGAGTTAGCTAAACCTGCACCAGTTGTGGTGCCTGCTGCTCCTCAGGTATTGACACCAGCACCACAACCTGCTACACTACCTCCAGTAGCACCACCCCCACCAGTAACAACGGAGACACAACCATGAGCGGCGGACATTTTGGTGATTGTGGTTACGACTATTACAAGGTAGCACAGTTTGCTGATGAGTTAGAATTGGCGATTGAGAATAATGGTAAAGTGAATGAATATGGTGATAAGCATGATTATGATCCTGATGTGATTGATTACCTTGAAGCACAGATACCCAAAATGCGTAAGATGGCAGAGATTATGAGGCACATTGACTATCTGTATTCGGGTGACCATGGTGATGATAGTTTTTTATTGCGTGTGAAAGAAGTGGAGGCTAAGTATGACTAACACCGCATACCAAATCTGGGAAACATTCAAAGCAGAACTTACACAACCAGCAACAGATGATATGAAAGAAGCATTAGCATCTTCTATTCGTGTGATTTCTTCTCTCATTCATAGGGATGGAGTGCTTGCAAATGAACCTTGGCTTACTCATACTGCTCAAGAACTGGATGAAATTGCTGATGATGTGGAGGCACTCTAATGATTTTAGATGAAGAAGTCCTCAAACTTGTAAAAGAACACTTTGAAGAAGATTGGGATGAGAATGATGGTTGGGAGTATTCTGGAAACTTTGATGCCTTTGTGAAGTTTGCCCGAGCACTTTATGATGAGGGTTATACTAAAGGTTTCAAAGTAGGACACGATGCTGGTTGGGAACTAAATGAAGAAGTATCACGCAGAGGATTATGACTGAAAGAGCACAACAATTAAGAGAAGTAGCACGACAAGCACTTTATAGCACTCCAAACGACCAAGAGTGTGAGGTTCCCATTATGGTTGCTACTATCCGTGAGATTGTAAATGAGTTTCAATACTATCAGTGTTGTAAAGAAGAAGGTGTAGAAGATATGGTAGTTGATGCTCGTGTGCTTTATGAACTTGCTGATGAATTGGAGGCATTATGACTTCTGAAAAAACTCATAAAGTATGGGAAGCATTTTGGGAAAACACATATTACCCAGATGACCTTGATGGATGGAACCTTTCTAATGCTCTCCGTGAAGTCATCAACCAACTCCAACAAAGCCCTGGTGTGATTATGTGTGCTGATGTGTTAGAATTGTGTGAGGAACTGGATGCACTCTAATGATTTTAAATGAAGAAGTCCTCAAACTTGCTAACACCTATGGGTTTGATAGACACATAAGTAAAACAACACACGACATTTACTGGGAATGTGATGAAGAAGACCTCTTGAAGTTTGCCCAAAAAATCTATCAAATGGGTTATGATGATGGTTGCTACGAAACATCTTATTCCACTGGATACACTGGACTTTTTGGAGAACCACAATGAAACTCTTTATCTTCACTCTCATCATTCCACTTCTTATCGTTACTGGTTATTTCCTTTCTATGGAACTACTAAACACTTACAATACTCAAAAGGACAGAGAGATGTTCTTGAAATCTTATGAGATTGTGTTAGAATGTAGGAAATCTTATACCGTAGGTCATTCAGCAAATTCTATTTGTGGTGAAGTTCCTGTATTTGTGGATGCTGTAAAATGAAAGTTTATTCACTCTATCATAACGACACTTATGTTGCTTCTTTTCCAAATAAGGAAGATGCTATTTTCTATGGTAAGCAGTTCTATGAGGATGGATGGTCTTGTAATATTATTGAAGAGTATTTGAGTAAATCTCCATTACTTTATAGTGCTCCTTATATTCCACCTGCTTCAAGCACTACTCCTACCATTCATAATGTAGTAAGAACAGAACCTTATAAAGATGTGAGAGCATATTGGGAGGAAAGTATGACTGAACGAGCACAAAAGATTATGAGAGCATATGAAGCAGAGGATACTTACAACTTTCCGAAGGATGGAGTTGCTGCTGCTATTCGTGCTGTTGCTGAAGAAATCTATCACGAC
>Ga0222712_10000931_pt1 | contig 37441 bp, 23 predicted proteins | sample C33_657DmetaG_FD_165043 | JGI IMG/M metagenome (GOLD analysis project Ga0222712, IMG submission 165043) | Estuarine water microbial communities from San Francisco Bay, California, United States - C33_657D | ecosystem: Environmental > Aquatic > Marine > Unclassified | place: USA: California... | reverse complement strand
ATAGTAAAGAAGATATCGAGAATATATTTTATAAAAATTGGTTGCGCTTTTTACAAAATGCTTGGGCTTAGTTGTAAAAAAATGGGTAGTCTTAAATACAACTATAAAAATTTAAATTATTCATAAAAAAATTTCATGAAAAAATATATTCATTTAATTGTAAGCAGTATAATTATTTTTTTAAATTCTACTGAAGGATATTGCCAACTGAAATTCAGACAGCAGATGATTGCAGCAGAGAGTACTGAATCAGTCGGTGTATTTGATGTGAATGGTGATAAGGTGTTAGATATTGTATCGGGTAGTTACTGGTATGAAGGTCCCCTTTATTTAAATAGGCACTTAATAACCCAATTAGACCATATCAATGAATACCATGATGATTTTTCAACCATTCCAATGGACGTAAACGGAGATGGTAAAATGGATTATATAACCGGCGGTTGGTTTGGAAAGACTTTAATTTGGCGCGAAAATCCTGGAAATGATAAAGAATGGAAATCTCATAATATTGCAGTTACAGGAAATATAGAAACTACCCGTTCATGGGATGTAGATGGAGATGGGATTAGTGAAATCGTACCGAACACTCCAGGAAATGCATTAATATATTATACCATTAAAAGAGAAAACAATAAATCTACTGGTGAATTTATCCCTACAAAAGTCGCAGAAAAACAAGGTCATGGTTTAGGATTTGGTGATATCAACGGAGATGGCCGAGGTGATTTTATTGTTACCAATGGCTGGATAGAAGCGCCTATAGATAGACTGAATCAACCTTGGAAAATGCATACTGATTTTATGTTGAACGATGATGGCAGTGTGCCAATTATAGTAGCAGATGTTAATTCAGATGGATTAAATGATTTAATAGTAGGCCATGGGCATTCCTATGGACTTGATTGGTATGAGCAAAAGAAAGATGGTAAGAACAGACAATTCATCAAACATCCCATCGATCCCTTTCATTCGCAGTATCATACAATGGAATGGGTTGATATTGACAAGGATGGAAAAATGGAACTGATTACAGGTAAGCGTTACCGTGCGCACAATTCAGGAGATCCTGGATTTAATGATCCGTTAGAACTTTCTTATTTCAAATGGAATGGCGAATCATTTACAAAAAATGTAATCAGCTATGGGGAATTCGGAAAGGGGAAAGGCACCGGAATCTATTTCTCTGTTGCAGATCTTCGTAACACGGGAAAAAAAGATATTATCCTTGCTGGTAAAGATGGACTTTACATATTTTTTAATGAATAGCTTTTCAATTTTATAAAATAAAAAATAATTACAAGGCATAGATATGAATCAACCCTGGCTTTTAAAGGCTGAAAATATATCCAAGTCCTTTCCAGGAGTGAAGGCCCTTGATAAAGTAAATCTCACCATTGAGGGAGGTAAGGTGCATACCATCATTGGAGAAAATGGTGCGGGAAAATCTACCTTAATGAAAATTCTAATGGGCATCCTCTTGCCTGATGAAGGAGAAATTTTGTACAAAGGTGTAAAGGTTAAGTTGATGTCCGTGCAGGAGGCAATTAAAACGGGTATTTCCATGATCCATCAAGAGCTACTGCCTTTTCCTGAATTAAGCATTGCTGAAAATATTTTTATGGGAAATGAACCAACTTCAAGAATACCAGGTTGGATCAATAAAAGAGAGATGAATAAAAATGCAGCTTTGCTAATGAATAAGTTAGGAGCAAAAGTTGACGTGACTAGAGCAATGAAGGAACTTAGTATTGCTGAAATGCAGATGGTAGAAATTGCAAAAGCAATTTCTAATCAATCTGAGGTTATCATTATGGATGAACCAACTTCTGCATTATCTAATAGAGAAATAGCTATTTTATTCAGCATTATTGAAGAATTAAAACAACAAGGAATCGCCATTATTTATATCTCACACAAAATGGATGAAATTTTTAAAATTTCTGATACCATTACAGTGATGAGAGATGGAAAACACATTACTACCTGTGCAATCAATGCCATAGATCAGAAAAAATTAATTTCTTTGATAGTAGGAAGAGAAATCAATTCGATTTTTGATAAAAAAGAAAATACTCCAGGAGAAGTAATCTTATCAGTCACTGAATTAACAGGTGAAAAATTTAAAGACATCAATTTTAACCTAAGAAGGGGTGAAATTTTAGGTATTGCTGGTTTAATGGGTTCTGGCAGAACAGAAATAGTCAATTCAATTTATGGTTTAGAGAAAATAGTGAAAGGCGATATTTTTATAAATGGAAAGAAAGTGAAAATCCGATCACCGAAAGATGCAATAAAAAATAGCATAGGTCTAGTAAGTGAAGATCGAAAAAAATATGGACTGGTTCTCGGCTCATCTGTGAAACACAATATCTCTCTTTCAAGTTTAGAAAAATGCAAAAATGGATTATTTCTTAACCTAAAGGAAGAAAATGAAATAGCCAATGCGCAAATAAATAAGCTCAATATTAAAACTTCTTCTAGCGATCAATTAGCTAATTATTTAAGTGGCGGGAATCAGCAGAAAATCGTTATTGCAAAAGTTTTATTGAACGATGCAGATATTATTATATTTGATGAACCTACTAGAGGTATAGATATTGGAGCTAAATCAGAAATTTATAAACTGATGACTCAACTTGCTACTGAAGGAAAAGCGCTTATCGTAATCTCATCAGAACTTCCAGAGATCTTGGGATTAAGTGACAGAATATTGATAATTAGAGAAGGTGAAATTAAAGCTGAATTAAGTCAAGCGGAAGCAACACAGGAATTAATTATGAAACATGCGATGGCCTAGTATAAAATGAAAAGTTTATGAATTTTAAAAATCTTTTACCTCCAAAACTCCCAGCTGACCATTCACCAGCAATAGCAATACAGTTTAAAAAATACGGGATATTTATTGCCTTCTTATTGATATGTATCTTATTAACAATTGCTACACCTAATTTTTTGACTTTACAAAATATAGTGATGGTACTGCGGCAGATTTCAATTAATGGAATTCTTGCGATTGGAGTCACCTTCGTGATTATTTCAGGAGGCATTGACTTATCATTAGGTTCAGTAGTTGCACTATCAGGTGTAGCTGCAGCAAGCTTCGCTCATCCAGGCACCTACGGTCTTTTTGTTCCTTTATTAGTTGGTCTGTTAATTGGAGTAACGATTGGTACAGTCAATGGATTAATAATTACTAAGGGAAAAGTCGCTGCCTTTATCGTTACCTTAGGTATGATGACGATTGCAAGAGGGCTTGCATTAGTAGTCAGCGATGGAAGACCCGTATCGAATCTCTCCGATTCATTTAATTTTATTGGAGGAGGCGAATTTCTAAATATCCCGATACCCATCCTGTTATTTGGAGCAGTTATTTTAATTGCTTCCGTTATTTTAAAATACACTAAAACTGGAAGATATGTTTATGCAGTAGGTGGCAATGAAAATGCAGCGAAAGCCTCAGGCATCAATGTTAATTCAATTAAATTGTTTACCTATATTATTTGTAGTGGATTAGCCGGTTTAGCAGGTATTGTTTTAGCCTCTAGAATAACTACCGGACAGCCGAATGCAGGAGTAGCCTATGAGCTAGATGCAATAGCAGCCGTAGTGATAGGTGGAACGAGCCTTTCCGGAGGATCTGGAAAAATTATTGGAACTGTAGTAGGCGCATTAATTATTGGTGTAATCAATAATGGATTAGATTTACTAAATATTACTTCCTATTCACAACAAATTATAAAGGGATTAATTATTGTAGGTGCTGTATTACTTGATAGAAAAAATTAAATTAGAAATAAAATAAAGTGCAATGAAAAAGATAAAGCTGACTAGTTTATTACTGTTTTTTGTATTATGGATATTATCAGGTTGTAACAGAAAACAAAAAAATGAAATTGTCATTGGGGCTAGCATGTTAAGCTTACAAGCTGAATTTGTAGTGAATGTAAAGGATGCAATGGAAGCGAAAGCTAAAGAAAAAAATATAAAATTAATTGTTACCGATGCGCAACTTACCGCTGAAAAACAAGTTCAGCAAATTGAAACTTTTATTTCACAGAAAGTAGATGCAATTATTCTTAACCCCTGTGAAGTAGAGGCAAGTTCACCTGCAGTAGATAAAGCCAGAGCTGCTGGTATACCGATTATCAACGTTAATTCTGAAACTAAGTCGCCGGCTGATGCTTTTGTAGGATCAAGAGATGAAGAGGCAGGCGAAATAGCGATGGAGCAACTTGCCAAGTCAATTAATTACAGTGGCAATATTGTTATAATGGACGGAAATATGGGTCAGGCAGCTCAAATAAAAAGAAGTAAAGGCGCAATGAATGTGGTAGCAAAATATCCTAATTTAAAAATCATTGCAGAGCAAACAGCGCAATGGGATAGAGCAAAAGCAATGACCTTAATGGAAAACTGGATTCAATCTTATGGATCCAAAATAAATGCGGTATTTGCACAAAATGATGAAATGGGTATGGGAGCTTTGAAAGCACTTGAACAAGTAAATATGAAGTCGAAAATTGTTTTAGTAAGTGTAGACGCCATTGCAGATGCATTACAGGCAGTAAAGGCAGGCAGACTAAATGCGACAGTTTACCAAGATGCAAAAGGCCAAGGAGAAGGCGCTATCGACCTAGCATTAAAACTTATTAAAAAAGAGAAGTTGGATAAAAGTGAAACCTTTATTCCTTTTAAATTAGTTACGATTGAAAATGTAAATGATTTTTTAAAGAAATAGGTAGTCCCAATTAAAATAAATTAAACTCAATTACAATGCCTTCTTTATTGCGCCAATACATTTTATTTATTTGCTTATTTAGTATTGTAATCCATTTAAATGGCCAAGAAAAAGTAAATAACAAAAATCCTAAAAGGCCCAATATTATTTTCATTTTAACGGATGATCAAAGATGGGATGCATTAGGAGTGATGGGAAACTCAATATTGAAGACACCGAATTTAGATAAGATAGCTAATCAAGGAGTACTATTTAAAAATGCCTATGTAACTACCTCTATTTGCTGTGTAAGCCGCGCTAGCATTCTTTCTGGTAAATATGAGTATAGCCACCGTATTCATGATTTTGCTACCGATATGAGCAAAGAAATGGTGGATCAAACCTTTCCTCATCTACTAAAAGAAGCTGGCTATTATGCTGGATTTATTGGAAAGTATGGAATAGGAACTCATCCTCCAGCTTCCGATTATAATTATTGGTTCAACACAGAAGAGGGTGGTAAGATGCAGCCCGACTACATTCAAACCTTTTCGAATGGAAGACGTTTACATGACACCGACACGATTGATAATGCTATTCAAACATTTTTAAATACTGTAGACCAAGCCTCTCCCTTTTATTTATCCGTTAGCTTTAAGGCACCTCATGAACAAGATGGTAATCCGCCGAAATACTTTATACAGCCTGGATTTGAAAAGCTCTATACCGATGTTCAAATTCCCTCCCCGATCACTGGAGATGAATCGTATTGGAATGCATTTCCTGATTTTTTTAGAACGAATAAAAATTTTGCAAGACAAAGATGGAAAGGGCTTTTTGGAACACCCGAACTTTATCAAGAAAATGTAAAAAATTATTACCGTTTAATTACAGGCATAGATGCAGTCGTTGGCAATATGATGAAAAAATTAGAAGCCCTAAAAATTGCAGATAATACGATTATTGTTTTCATGGGCGACAATGGAATGAGCTTAGGTGAAAAAGGAATAGAAGGAAAATGGTTTGGCAATGAAGAATCTATTCGCGTGCCACTGATTATAAGAGATCCTAGAACAGCTGATAAGATTAAACAATACAAGGCTTCACAAATTGCATTGAATATTGACATCGCTCCTACAATTTTATCAATGGCAGGACTATCCATACCTCATGAAATGGAGGGTATGAATCTTTTTGATGTAGTGTCAGGTAAAATTCCAGAAAGGAAATCCTTTTTTTATCAGCATTATTTTTTGGGCAGTCCTAATATTCCAAAGGTGGAAGGAGTAGTAACAAAAGATATTAAGTACATGAAATATATTGAGCATGGGTATGAAGAATTATATGATATTCTTCATGATCCCCATGAAATTGATAACCTGGTAAAGAACCCAAACTACAAAAATCAATTAAATGAAATGCGCAAAAAATATTCCAAATTGAGTAAAAAATATGGGCCTAGTGCTGAGTAATAGGTTAAAGAAATTGGTGATGCTTACCTACCTAAAAAAATTATTTACATAATAAGATGGAGACAAATCCCAATAAAGTTTTATTGGTTATATCCTCCTCGTATTGAAAGCAACTAAAGGTTGATAAAGTCCTTTATATTTTCATTATTCTGCGCTTATTTAGTTAGAAAATTTAATATCTTTATCTTCAAAATTATTTAATCCATGACTAAATACCAATCTATGTATTTCAGCCGATTGCTATCAATTCTATGTTTTTTATTTGTAATAAATTCAGCCAATTCCCAAAGTAAACAATGGGATAAAAAATTTGGCTATTTTGAATATGACCTGGTGGTAACCAACCAATTAGTAGATAGCCAAAGTAACCATTATGTTATGGGTACTTTTAAAGGAGTACATAATGTTTCGGGTAATATCATTGCGACAAGGGGGGAGGCAGATATTTATATAATAAAATACAACCCCAATAATCAGCTACAGTGGGTCAAAACTTTTGGATCTGCAGCAAGGGATAATGCGATCTCGATGAGCTGTGATAAAACAGGCAATCTTTTCATCACGGGCGCTTTTTATGGAAGTACATTTTATGCTTCTTCAACTGATTCACTAACAAGTTTTACCTCCTACTCGCAATCCCGCTTTATTTTAAAAATAAACGGTGCAGGTTCAACACAATGGGCTAAGAAATTTTCGGCAACTTTAAGTGCTGATGATTCAAAATCCGAAGTATTGAACGACCGTGATGGGAGACTGTATTTAATTGTAACGAATAGAGCCGCACAAACACCTACTTCTTGGCAATACCAAGACTCGGTAATTTTTAATCCAACTAATAATTACATCAACACACCTCGATGGGTAATGTGTAGAATTAATGAAAACAACGGTAAAATTATTTGGCTCAATTATATTTCCAATCCACGTATTAGCGGAAACTTTATTACTATGTTAAATATTTCTTCCCCAAAATTGGATTCTAGAAATAATATTTTATTTGCTATAACCCAATGGGGAAACCACATAGAGCCAATCTATATTTTTGGAGAATATACTCCAGTTGGAAATAACAGAACCAATAATATATTGGTTAGAATCGATTCGACTGGAAGAGTTACTAAATTTAGAGATTTAGGGCTAAACAATACTTTTACTTCTGGATCTACAGAAATTGCCCTAACCTCCGAAAATAATATTGCCCTTATTAATAAAAGCGCTCAAGGTAGCGATAATGGAATCACTTATAATTATACCAATAATCCATCTGGTTTCAACTATCTAAGAATTTATGATTCTAACTTTGTTTTACAAAAAATAGTTAAGCTTGGTCAACAAGAAATTAAAAATTATCTATTTGATAAAAGTAATAGATTGTTAACAATTGGAGCGTCCTCTTTTGCAAATTATAATTTACCTCCAGTAAATGAAACATTGCAATTAGATAGCTCTAGATCTGTAACTATTAATACTGCTTCACAAGTTTTTCCCTACCTAATTAGATATTCCAACAATTTTAAATTAGACAGTTTTTATCTTGAAAACAATTCTACACCATACTTTGGAGGGATTTCAGGATCAATCAGTGGGCTAAAAATTGCTTCCAATGGTGATATATACCCTACTCTATCTTATCCTAGTATGAATAATTCAGTATTTAGATATGATAGTTCTTTTAAACCAAAGAATAGTAATTATGGGAAAATAAGAGATCGTGAAGAACAGATAATTAGTCTTACTGAAGATTATAATGGTAACATCTATAGTACAGGAGTGATTCAAGGTAAAGCTACTTTTCAGAATTCCTTTGGGAAAGATAGTATAATAACTCCTTTTGAAAATTCGAGTGACTGTTTTGTTTCAAAATTTGATAAGAATGGTAATCTACTATGGATTAAAACTTTTGGAAATACTTCACAAGAATCTGGTCGTTTTATGACAATAAATAAATCTGGTATTTATATATTATACAATAGTGGGCCAACATTTATCTCATCAGAATGGACACTATCAGGAAACAAAAAAGTGAAAGGAAATCAAGTAATCATAAAATTAGATTTTGATGGAAATCTTCTTTGGTGCAAAGGGATTTATTCACTTGAATTAAATAATATACCCGGTATAAATATTTTTAAATCACTTTCAAACGATGATCTATTAATAGGAATTAAAGGAAAAGGAGATATTTATTTTGGTGAAGAAAAATTTAATTCTCTAGGTAATAGGATTGGACAAATTATTGGAACAATTAATAATGAAGATGGGAATATAAAGAAATATAATCGCTTTGCCCTTAGAAACGAAAATGACGGTTATATCCAATCTTCAATTGACAATGCATATCAAGATCCATATGGTAACCTATACCTAGCAATGCAGTCCTTTTATACTGGAAATCTAAATGCACCTTCCTCGCAAAATGAATTGTACTCATTTAAACAAAAGACGGTTTCCTTCTCACATGTATGGCAAACGCAGTCAAGTCTTTTGAAACTAGATTCATCTTTAGAGATTTCAAAATTTAATCAGTTTATTTCCTATATGAATATCTCAGACATTACAGGGAGTAATAACTCTATATATTTTTCAGGTAGGGCCAAAAATAATAATTTTAATTTTGGTGATACTACTGTGCCACTTTTTTCCTATGCACAAAGCAAACATTTTACAAATTTTGTAGGGGTTTTAGATACTAATTTAAAAATTAAAAATATTGCAAAAATGGATACGCTAACCTTGGAAACCCAAGTTACGGCGAAAAAGCTTTTCGTTGACCCTATTTCTAAAGATGTTTACAATACTTTACAGTTCAATGGTTCTATTGCTTTCAAAGAATCTTTGATTAAAATAAAAAGTAATGGAGGTTCTGATATACTATTTATCAAATATGATTCATCTGGGAACCTAATTGGTGGACAACAATTGGGCAGTGCTCAAAACGATGGTTTCATAACTTCCTTCCTTGATAAAAGTAGTAATGTTATTTTTACCAGTACTGCAGTTGATCCTAACTATATCTCCCGAGTATTTACACAAGCAACACCAAACAATCCACCCGGTATTGTCAAAAAATACGGTGCTCAAAAAAATAATCCTTTCAATATAATTGGTGGTGCAAAGCCAACTGGAGCTGACGGGGAAGGAAATATTGAATTACCATCAGGTGTTAGTAAAGATATTCTTGAACCAGATAGTTACATCAGTAAATATGTAAGCTTAAAAGAAGTTGGCAGAGGACCAGACACTTCAACCATTGAGGTATTCAATCCAATTTTTTGTAAAGACGACTCTGCAAAAATTCGCATCAATGAAGCTACTGCCATTCAATGGAAAAGAAATGGTGCTGGTATTGTAGGATCAAATGGATCTACAATTTATCCTAAACAGTCTGGAAGCTACTATGCAGTAATCACGACAGTGGAGGGGAGGAAAGACTCCTCCAGAGCAATCACTATTGTAGCCAAGGAACTACCCAGTGAGTTAGTAGTAAGTAATACTAATTATTGTTTGGGTCAGTCATCTTTCGCCTTACCAGCCACCTCCACTACAGGCAATGAATTGTTATGGTATACTTCTGCTTCAGCCAATAATTTTACTACTAGTGCGCCTAGCCCTAGTACTTCATCAGCTGGGTCTATAGACTACTATATTAGTCAGAGAAATACCACCACAGGTTGTATAGGACCTAAAGTAAAAATCACCGCAATAATCAATAATAACCCTGCTGCTCCATCCGTTAACGATTTAGCTTACTGCGAATCAACAACACCCATTGCATTAGCAGCTAGTGCATCATCAGACCATAGCATTATTTGGTATGGATCAAATGAAACAGGTGGGACTGCAAGTATTGATGCTCCTACTCCTTCCACAAGTAATGTAGGGACATTAAATTACTATGTTAGTCAAAAAAATAATATTACTTCTTGTGAAAGTCCGCGCGCAAAAATTGTAGTAACTATTAACCCAGTTCCTTCTGCACCTGTTACTACAGATGTTAACCTCTGTTTAAATTCTGCAGCTACTGCAATCACTGCAACTGCTGGTAATGGTAATCATCTTCTTTGGTATGGTAGTAATGAAACTGGAGGAACTGCTGCTTTAACAGCACCTATTCCATCCACCTCAACCACTGGAAATTTGAATTATTTTGTTAGCCAAAAAGTGATTGCAACAGGTTGTGAAGGACTTAGAGCAAAAATTATAGTTACCATTAATGCTTTACCTTCTGCTCCAACTACTACTAATGTTAACTACTGTTTAAATTCAGTAGCACCTGCACTAAAAGTAACTGCTGCAAATGGCAATAGCCTTCTATGGTATGGAAATAATTCAACAGGAGGTACTGCTATTTTAACAGCACCCATTCCATCCACTTCATCTGCAGGAATAGTAGATTATTTTGTTAGTCAAAAAATAAATACCACTGGATGTGAAGGACCAAGAGCTAAAATAAGTGTCAATATCACTGCATTGCCACCAGCCCCAACCGTTAGTGATCTTAGCTATTGTATTGGTTCACAAGCAAACCAACTTTCTGCAACTGCAGTCGTTGGAAATAATTTATTATGGCATTCTGCCGCTTCAGGAGGCGTATGGGTAGCAACAGCTTTCACACCTTCCACTTCATCCGCTGGAAAAACTGATTATTATGTTAGTCAATCTACTGCCCCACTTGGTTGCGAAGGACCTAGATCCAAAATAACGGTTACCATCAATCCAATACCTTCTAGTCCAAGTATTACCAGAAGAAATGATAGTTTACTATCTTCTTCTCCCATTGGTAATAGTTGGTTTAAAGACGGTGCGGTATTATCTAATAGTAGCCAAAGTATAAAACCCTTGACTGCGGGAAGTTATTTTGTAAAAACCACTATCAACGGTTGTACAAGTCCGATGAGTTCAGCTTACTTAAGCTTACTGACTGATTATTTAAATGATGAAGCAGCAGTTAAAGCGGCACCTAATCCATTTGTCAATCAACTCAACATTGACTTTGTTTATTTCAACAATCAAAAAGTCAATGTTGAAATTTTTGATAACATTAATGGAACTAAGGTTTACACAACACAAAATTTACAACCTGGAACACCTATTTACTTAGGTAATCTATTGAAGGGAACTTATTTAATTAAAGTTACTTCTCAAGACAATAAAATTGTTAAGCAGTTTAGAGTTGTAAAACTATAACCACCTTAATCAATTTTTAAACTTCCTCAAAAAGCCATCCTTTTATCAAAAAGGGTGGCTTTTAAATTTTTCGTATATTTAATTTTAGCCAAACATCTTTTTTTAGTAGTCTATTTAAGAACGATTAATTGCAAATTCCTATATTCATTAATTAACGCCTCATGAAACTAAATATGAATCCCTCTGGTAAAAGTGCTGAATTATTAAAATGGATAACTATTTTTTTATTTTGTCTTCAGCATTTTATTATTTCTGCACAGACTCCTGATCAAAAGCCGCTATACCTGGACTATACAAAACCTATTAAAGCGAGGGTAAGCGATCTATTGTCGCGCATGACATTAGAAGAAAAATTATTACAGATGAGTTCACGTATCTCCTCTCCTATTAAGCGCCTTGGTATTCCAGGTTTTTTATGGAGCAGTTCTGGAGATGGTCACTGTGTGGGAGTTCCAGCTGGTGAAGCAGCTACTATTTTTCCCGTTCCAATAGCACAAGCCGCTAGCTGGGATAAAAATATTGTACATAAACTTGCCGATATAATGTCGGATGAAGTAAGAGCTAGAGTGAACGGAAATATCACAAAAGCAACGCTAACTTTTTGGGCACCGGTTATTGAAATGGCTCGAGATCCACGTTGGGGCAGAACAGAAGAATGCTACGGTGAAGATCCTTACCTCACTTCTCAATTAGGTCTTGCATTTGTAAAAGGTATTCAAGGAGATCATCCAAAATATTTAAAAGCTACTGCTGGTCCAAAACATTTTGCATTGAACAATGAAGAGTGGGATCGACACAATGGAAGTTCGGATGTAGATGAGCAACTGTTGCATGAATATTATCTTCGCCCCTATCAAACGATGGTGCAAGAAGGAAAAGTTTTACAAATCATGGCAGCATACAATCGTTTAAACGGTGTTCCCTGCATTGGAAATAAAAAACTTTTAACAGATATTCTTCGCGGACAATGGGGGTATGAAGGAAATATTGTATCCGACTGTAATGGAATCAGAGATCTTTTTGAAGGACATAAATATGTTGCCAATGTTCAAGAAGCAATAGCACTTGCCATCAATTCAGGAATGGATATTGAATGTGGTGACTGCTTTAGAGATCACCTAACGGAAACCGTTAAGATGGGATTGGTCTCAATGGCTGCAATTGATACGGCGATATCTCGAATAATGATTCCACGTTTTAAATTAGGATTGTATGATCCCCCTGAGATGGTTCCTTACACAAAAATTTCTCCTTCAGTAGTGGATAGTCGTGAACATAGAGCCGTGGCTAAAGAAGCAGCGCAAAAAACAATTGTATTACTTAAGAATGAAAATAACTTACTACCCTTAGACATCAATAAAATTAAGTCCATAGCAGTGATAGGTCCAAATGCTGCTGTCGCTCAGCTAGGAGGTTATACCGGTGGGCATTCCAAAGTAATTTCTCCTTTACAAGGAATTAAAAACCGATTAGATAGTAACTATGTTTATTATGTAAAAGGAACCGATGTAAAAATAACCTTGCCATTAATACCCAGTGAATACTTGATTCCTGCTGGAGGAAAGGTTGGAGAACATGGATTAAAAGGAGAATACTTCGCTAATGTAGATTGTTCAGGTGAACCAGTGCTAACAAGAATTGATAAAGTAATCGATTTTAAATTTGGTAGAAGTTCTCCCATTCCAAACCTGCCAGCCACCTATTATTCAATTAAATGGACGGGTGATTTTGTTGCCCCCTACTCTGGTGCCTATTATATTGGTGGTGAATTTGACGATGCAATAAAATTGTATTTGAATGGAAAATTACTCATCGATCGTACATTAAATAGAAACAAATCATCAGACGTTGCAAAAATTGAAATTGAACAAGGCAAAAAATATGCGTTAAAAATAGAATACACACAACAATGGTACAATGCAGAAGTTAAACTAACGGGCGCTCCTCAAAATCCAAATAAATTTAAAGATGCAATAGAAGCGGCAAAAAAAGCGGATGTTGCCGTAGTTGTTTTAGGTACCGATGAGACAGTAGAAAAAGAAGGGGTAGATCGTCCAGACCTTAATTTACCTGGTGATCAGGAAGATCTTGTAAAGGCAGTGTTTAAAGCGAATCCAAAAACAATTGTTGTACTACAAAATGGCAGCACTATTTCTGTTAGCTGGTTAAAAGACAATGTGCCAGCTATTTTCGAGACATGGTATAATGGAGAAGAAGGAGGCAATGCATTGGCGGATGTTATTTTTGGAGATTACAATCCAGCTGGCAGATTGCCTCTCACCTTCTACAAAACAGCTGAAAATTTCCCTTCCTTCAGTGACTATAATATTCGTAAGGGAAGAACTTACCTGTATAGAAAAACTTCAAAAGATAATGTAAAGGTTAGTGAAGTTCTTTATCCATTTGGATATGGACTTAGCTATACCCAATTTAGCTATGGCAAATTGGAAGTACTTACTAAGCAAATAGATGCTAAAGGAAATATAAAAGCTAGACTAAGGATAAAAAACACGGGTACTCGTGCGGGTGATGAAGTAGTACAGTTGTATGCGCATGATGAAAAAGCAAGTGTAGTAAGGCCAGATAAACAATTAGTTTATTTTGATAGAATTCATTTACTACCCAATGAAAGTAAAGTAGTGGAACTCAAATTCCCCGCTAAAGATCTAGCTTATTGGAAAGTTGCTTCCAATAGTTTTGTAGTTGAGCCTGGAGACTTTACCCTAATGGTAGGCAGTTCTTCAGAAGATATTAAGTCAATAGGAAAGTTTACTGTTAAATAAATACTGAATAATTTTTTATGAAAAATTATCTAAATAAAATTACCCCCTTAGTATTAATCAGTTTTCTACTGATCTCCTTTGTAATGGAGGGTAAATCACAAGGACGAATGGTGAGAGGGGCAGAAAAAACGGAGTATGCTTTACCTACTAATTTAGCCGACTTTTATGTTTCACCGAAAGGTAGCGACGCTTGGTCGGGTAAACTAGCAGAACCTAATAAGAATGGCACTGATGGGCCATTTGCAACCATCGCCAAGGCAAAGGAAGCTGTTCGTTTATTAAAATTGACCGTTTATAAGCCAAAGAAAAAAGCAGTTGATCCTCGTTTTAAAGGAACACCTCACTTATTAGGAACTGGAAGAGATATTTTGGTTTTAATTCGTGGGGGAGTTTATTCATTAGATAAAGGACTTGAGTTTACAGCAGCCGATGGAGGAGAAAGAGTAGAGACGGATTTACCTACTGGTGCATTTGAATATCATGAGCTAAAAGATTACTATGTCACTTATGCAGCCTATCCAGGAGAGAAAGCAATTATTTCAGGAGGTGAAAAAATTACTGGATGGACAAAAGAAAATAATGGAGCTTGGAAGGCTTCCATTCAAAAAGAAGGTATTAATGATTTATATGCTAATGGAAAAAGACTAACGTTAGCGCGTACTCCTAATAGTGGTTTTTTTTATACAGAAGGTCAGCCGACAGACTCATTTTCTTTTCAATTTAAAACAGGCGATCTAAAATCATGGAATGATATAGAGACTAACCGGATTCATATGACCGTTCGCTGGAGCGGCATACATACCAGTATGGCAAGGGTAGACGAAAAAAATAATACCGCTTATTTAGCTAGCTCCGCTCCAGACATGCTCATTGTTCCACCAAAATATTATGTAGAAAATTTAGCCGCTTTGATGGATACAACCAATGAATGGTTTTATAATAAAAAAAATAACACCATCCATTTTATTCCAAGTGAAGAGATAAAAGATCCTAATCTATCAGAAGTATCTTTTCCCAAGCTTAGTAACTTACTATCCGCTAGTGGTACAAGAGAAAAGCCTATAAGAAATTTACGTTTTTACAATCTCAACTTTCAAAATACGCTAGCAGGCGGTGGAGGAACAGTCACCTTTCAATATGCAAAAAACTGTGAGTTATTAAAGAATACCATTGAAAATGTAAGTCAAGCAGCCATCCATTTTGGCATTGGATCTTATCATAATTTAATCAGTAGAAATATCATCAATGATTCCAAAGGCAGCGGCATTATTGTAGCCGGTGAACCCAAACCAGAAAATTGGGAGGATGTAGTGAGTGATAATACCATTTCCTTTAACAAGATTACCAATGTTGAGATAGCTGCTACCGGAATTTCCACTTACAATGCCATCAGAAGTACCGTTAGCAATAACTATATCAATAATGTTGGCAGCTATGGTATCACACTAGGGTCTTGGCCAAACATTGAAGAGACAAGTGATGGAAGCCATCTTGCAGAATTTAATCATGTGTCCTTCACCAATATGAAACGTGACGATGAAGGTGGAATTGCGGTATATGGATTGAGTCCAGGCTCAGTAGTTAGAAATAATTTGATACACGATGTTCATCCAGCAGAAACGAACGAGAATGTTGCCTTATTTTTTCAGAACATGTCATCTGGATGGAAGGTTTATGACAATACCTATTACAATCTAAAACAAGGTGAGATGAAACTTTGTGCTTGTTATTTGGTTGATAATTTTTATGAAAATAATATTGTCGTGGAATCTCCAAAAAATAAACCGGAAGAGATTATTGAAGGTGCAGTTAAATTATCCTATACCAACCTAGCTATTAAACCAATTGATGCACCAATAACTGGACATGAATTTTTAATTACTGCCAATATTTCAAATGCAGGTTCAACTGGAATGGAAGATATTTATTTATATGTTGATGGTAAAGTAGTCAATGCAAAAAAGCTTCCATTTTTAGCTAATAATGATCGTAAGATTGAGTTTAAATACAAATTTTGTGATCCAGGAAAACATATAGTTGCCATTGGAAAATCATCGACAAAAGAAATAGTAGTAAAGGGCAATCCCATTTACCTAATTTATCGAAACTTACAATCAAAGGTTAAAGAAATACCAGCAGGTGATTCATTAGAAATTAATACCGAAGCTTTGAATATGCGCGCTGAAAGCCTCACACAAAAAATTGTTCTTACAATGGATGGAAAGATTACTGCTAGCCAATCCATTCATTTTCAAGAGAACGAATCCAAACAAATTAGGTTTTCTGTTCTTCCCTCCATAGGATTTCACACAATAACCATTGGAGATCAACCGCCTATTAAAGTGCATGTTTATCCAGTACAAAAAATTGATATTTCTAAATTATCTTTTTTAACCTATACCACTACTACTGCTAAACCCAGTAAATTTAATTTTGATGCAAAGCAAAATCATTTTGAAATAACTGCAGCAGGAACTGATTTTCTTCATGCGGAAGATTCGTATGGAACAATTTATCTAAAACAAGCGATTGAAGGCAATTTTGTAGCAACAGTAAAAGTGGTAGGCTTTAGCGAAGGAATTAGTGAATGGTTTAGAGCGGGTATTTTTGTTCGCAATGACTTATCAAAAGGTGATGGAAAGAAACCAGCTACGCTAGGTTCATTTCTTCTATTTTCAACTACGAAACGCTGTGGTGCGCAATGGGATGAGTTTGGAGACGGTTGTATGCACAATACAAAATCAAAAAATTATGGAGTAGACAACCCAATACCAGTATGGATTAAGCTGGTTCGTCATGGTAATAGTTTTACTGGCTATTACAGTTTTGACGGAAAAAATTGGACCATCTCTCGTGAATCAGGCGATATTCCAGGCATGGCTACTAAGATGGATATTGGATTAGCAGGAGGAGCAAATGACCAGAAAGTTTCTACCGTAAGGTTTGAAGATTTTCAACTATCGGTAGAGAAAAAATAATATAGGAATTTTCAAATGCACAGTTTTTAAATCGATTGATTCAAAAACTGTGCATACCATTTCCCTGAATCCTTAACAATTCTTTGTTGTGTTTTGAAATCAATGTGAATCAAACCAAATTTTGGAGTAAATCCCTCTGCCCATTCAAAATTATCCATGAGGGTCCAAACAAAATAGCCATTTACTTTTACGCCTTCTTTTTTAGCACACAAAACCTGTTCGATATGATCATTTAAATAGTTAACTCGTGCAGTATCTTCAATCCTTCCATTCTGTAAGGCATCTTTAAAGGCAACGCCATTTTCTGTAACTATAATTTCTTTGATTGCAGGATAATTATTGAATTTTTTTAAGGCTTCATAAATACTGGGAGGATATACTTCCCAATCCATCTGAGTAAAGGGTACATTTCTTTTACTAGCCTTGATAATTTTGGCATTGACAAAAGGTACGAAAGGAGAATATTTAATTAATTCTCTCGTATAATTCTGAAGGCCTATAAAGTCCATGTCGAAAGCAAGATTCACCTCATCATCTGGCTTCATATAACGCTCTATTCTATTTAATACGGCTAAGTCTTTTGTTGGATAGCCCATGCCTAGCAAGGGTTCTATAAACATTCTATTGATTAAGGCATCTACTTTAGCCGTAGCCTTAATATCTCTAACAAGATTAGGTCGGTAAGGCTCAAGATGAGAATAAGAAAAGGTAGTACCTATTTTTGCATCTGCACAAAGTGACCTCACTATTCTGCCCCCTTCGGCCTGACATAAAGCGGCATGATGTGCTGCAGCTAAAAAATTGCCTAAGCCTTTTTTACCCGGAGCATGAACGCCTAAAAAATAACCCGCACCGGTAAATACCATTGGCTCATTTAATATCATCCAATGCTTTACTCTATCACCAAAATTTTTAATACAACATTCAACAAATTCACTAAACCACTGAATAATCGATCGATTGACCCATCCACCCTTTTGTTGCAATGCATCAGGCAAATCCCAGTGATATAAGGTTACCCAAGGAACTACCCCTTGAGCTAAACAAGAATTAATTAAACGATTATAGAAATCAATCCCTTTTGGATTAACTTGACCAATACCGTCAGGAAAAACGCGAGACCAAGAAATAGAAAATCGATAAATTGGAATATTTAATTGTCGAATGAGCGCAATATCCTCTTCAAATTTTTCATAAAAATTACAGGCTTCATTGCCATTTTCGCCTAGTAAAATATTTCTTTTTTTTTGAGAAAATTTATCCCAAATAGACGGACCTTTGCCATCCACATTATGCGCTCCTTCTATTTGATAAGCTGCAGTAGAAACGCCCCAATTAAAACTGTCTCCGAAATCTTTTCTGGTAAAACTCATTTTAATTAATCTGCAAGCTGAAGTAATATTTTACCTAAACTTTTATTTTTTAATTTTTTTACGGAGTAGATAGATTCTCCCAATATCGCCTTTGGATTGACTGTTGCAGCGCCATGTTTTTTCAAAACCATATCAATGATTTTTTCTGTATCATCAGGATAATCAACTGGTATGTATTGATCAGAGTCTAACCAGGCTTGGATGGTAGCGATATGCTTTTGCTTTAAGCTTTTGATGACTGGCACTCCAATTTTTTTTAAAGCCGCTGCATTACACTGCTGTTCATACTGCCCTTTCATAGGGATCGCTAATAATTTCTTTTTTAAATATAATGCTTCAGCTGGTGTCTCAAATCCTGCTCCACATAAAATTCCTTTACAATTGAGTAAGCTATTGATAAAATCATCATTGTTAATTGGACGAATGTGAATATTTTTTTCTTTGTACTCCTTTTTGGTATGCTTACTAAATACCTCCCACTGAACATTTTTAAAAGTTGATAATACTTTTATAATTCTTTCATCACTATATGCTGGCAAGTAAACGGTGTAATATTTTTTTGATTCAGCAATAGCATTTCTTATTTGGTCGCGGATAACTGGAGTGAAAATATTTTGATCAAATTTTTCAAAATGAAAACCATAAGAATCAGTAACTGGAGCGTAGTTATTTAAGACTGCTTTTCCAACAGGGTCTATTTTTTTGGGCTTAGGAGATTTTTTATTGATTACCGCACTTTGATGGCTAAGTCCAATACAAGCCTTGTGTTTCATTTTGCATGCCCAAGCACTTACCGGCTCAAAATCATTGATCACTAAATCGTAGTCTTCTACTGGAAGACTATTGATTTCTTTAAAGAGTTGTTTTAAGTTACTTTTCTTATAGGTTGCAATCAAATCTATTCCACCTTTTTTTCCGAAAATAAAACTAAGTCCTTTGAAAGTATATTTCACTGGATAAGGTAATGATACATCCGCTTGAATACCACTCACTAAAATATCTACTTCGCCTTTTTGCTGAAGTATTGGAATAATATCCCTTGCACGGCTCAAATGCCCGTTTCCTGTACCTTGTATTGCGTATAATATTTTCATTTTTGACGCATTAAATTAAATTCTTCCACTAAATTATCGAATAGCTCACCATCATTGAGATCATCTTCTTCAGCAATAGACGATTCCTTATTATCCAACTTCATTTCATTTTCATTAAATCGATAAATACTCCATTCATTATTAACATACTCTAAGGCAGTTAAATTCTCGATCCAATCGCCACTATTGAGGTACATCGTTTTACCTTGATCGTTAGTAATTTCTCTCATTTCTGGTTGATGGATATGACCACACACTACAAAGTCATATTTATTTTCAATAGCAATATCTGCAGCAGTTTGTTCAAAACTGTTAATAAATTTTACGGCAGATTTGACACTATTTTTAATTTTTTTTGAAAGAGAAAGCTTTCCCTTTTTAAACACTTTTTCCGAAATGAAATTGACTACGCGATTAATCAATATCAAAGTGTCATACCCTATCGCACCTAACTTGGCAAGCCACTTGCTATGTTGCATCGTAATATCAAACACATCTCCGTGAAAAAACCAGGCAGTTTTTCCATTCTCTAAGGGTAATATCACTTTATTTACTATTCTTAAGGAACCCATTTTAAAGCCAACAAACTTACGCAGCATCTCATCGTGATTACCGGTAATATAGTAGATCTTAACTCCCTTACCCATCCAATGAAGGATTTGTTTAATCACTTTCATGTGGGCCTTTGGCCAATATCTTTTACTAAACTGCCATATATCAATGATATCACCATTGAGAATAACAATTTTAGGCTTTACAGATTTAAGGTAATGAAGAAGCTCAGTAGCATGGCAACCATAAGTGCCAAGATGGACGTCAGAAAGGACAAGGATATCTAATTTTCTTTTTTTTACTTTATCCATTAACGGATTTTGTAAATTTTAAACGCGTGGTAAAACGCAGAGAAAAGGGTTACAAATAGAGCAGCTGAAATTTTTTGTACTAAAAAACGTAGATTTTCCATATAGAAAAAATTATATACCTATTTACAAAATAACAGATTCAATGTAAACAAATCTTTACGCTAATGTTACCGGAAGGTTAACAATTGCCTATTTTCAACAAGGATACTTAATACTGTAAGTCTAAATACTGCTTCAAATTGTATCAAAAAGGACCAGAAAAACATACCTTTAAATCAAGTTATCATTGATAAAAAATTACTGCCATTCAACTTATCAAAAGAATATTATGAAAAAATGCTTACTTAAAACGCTACTTTTTATTACACTCATCAGCCAGCTTTCTTTCAAAATAAATAATGAGCAAAAGAAATTTGAAGCTGATATCATTATTTACGGAGGAACTTCAGCAGCTGTTATTGCTGCTGTTCAGGCAAAAAAATTAGGTAAATCAGTAATCATCGTTTCCCCTGCAAAGCATTTAGGTGGCTTATCTTCGGGAGGATTGGGCTTTACAGATATCGGCAATAAATCAGTTATTGGAGGTCTGGCTAGAGATTTTTATCACCGCATTTTTTTACATTATCAAATGGATCGTTCTTGGATCTGGCAGAAAAAAGAAGCCTATGGAAATAAAGGTCAGGGTACGCCTGCAATAGACGGCAATGCTAGAACCATGTGGATATTTGAACCTCATGCTGCAGAAGATGTATTCAATGATTATATCAAAGAAAATAACCTTACTGTCTTCAATGAAGAATGGATAGATCGTGAGAAGGGTATTACCATGCAAGCGGGTAAAATAATTGCGGTTCGTACACTGAGTGGAAAAGTTTTTAGTGGAAAAATGTTTATTGATGCAACTTATGAAGGAGATTTAATGGCTGCTGCAAAAGTGAATTACGAGATTGGCAGGGAATCTAATAATAAATATAATGAGCGGTGGAATGGAATACAAACAGGTGTATTTCAACATGGCCATTATTTTAAAACAAAAATTGATCCTTACAAAGTACCCGGTATTCCTAGTAGCGGACTACTTCCATTGATCTCTAATGAAAAAGTTGGCGTTAATGGGGAGGGTGATAAAAAAGTACAAGCTTATTGCTTTCGCATGTGTTTAACAACTAACCCTAATAATAAAGTTGCATTTACCAAACCAGTAGACTATGATCCATCGCGATATGAACTGCTCATCAGGGTATTCAATTCAGGATGGAGAGAATTATTTCAAAAATTTGATCCTATCCCTAATCAAAAAACAGATGTCAATAATCATGGCCCCTTTAGTACAGACTATATTGGAATGAATTATGATTATCCGGACGCTTCTTACCAAAGAAGAAAAGAAATTATTCAAGCGCACGAGAATTATCAAAAAGGACTACTATATTTTATTGCTACCGATCCAAGAATACCTGCTGATGTTCAAAAAGAATTCAATACTTGGGGGCTTGCTAAAGATGAGTTTACAGACAACGGCAACTGGCCCAATCAAATTTATGTAAGAGAAGCAAGAAGAATGATGAGTGATTATGTGATGACAGAAAATGAAGTCATGTCAAAAAAAGCTGTTCCAGAATCCATTGGTATGGGCTCCTATAGTTTGGATTCACATAATATTCAACGAATAGTAATGCCCGATGGCTCTGTACAAAATGAAGGAGATATTGGAGTGGGCGCTCCCCAACCTTATGAAATATCTTACCGAGCAATTATTCCAAAAGAATCACAATGCAAAAACTTGCTAGTACCAATTTGTATTTCTTCTTCCCATATTGCCTTTGGCTCTATCAGAATGGAACCTGTCTTTATGATTCTAGGTGAATCAGCTGCAACCGCTGCATCCATTGCCATTGATGACCAAGTGAATGTACAAAAGGTAAATTACACCAAACTTAAACAGAAATTATTAGACCAAAATCAAGTACTTAGTTTTAAAAAATAAAATGAGGTAGTCAAAAAATAATATATTTCAAAATGAAAAAACTCCTTGTATTACTTAGTCTTTTTACCTCAATGAGTAGCTCTTTTTCACAAATAAAGAAAAAAGAAAAAGCGCAAAACATTTTGGTGATATTAAGTGATGACCAAAGTTATAATACCTTGAGTATTTTAGGCAATAAGGAAATTCATACACCCAATTTAGACCGATTGGCAAAAGAAGGAATGCTATTTTCACAAGCCCATGTGATGGGTGGACATCAAGGTGCCATCTGCATTCCTAGTAGAGTTATGCTACTCACTGGAAGGTATATCAACAGATTGCCGGGAGATGGTGCAAGGATACCTGACAGCCTAGTGAGTTTGCCAGAAGTGTTACGCACCAAGGGTTATACTACCTACCACACAGGTAAATGGCATAGCGATAAGGCAGCTCATCACCGTTTTTTTAGTGATGGCGGAGATATTTTTTTTGGAGGAATGCATTTTAAAGACGAAGGTGGGCAAGAGCATCCTACGGTGTATCCATATGATCCAAGGGGACTTTATCCTGCGTCATTAAAAAGAAGAAGCGATACTTTTAGCACCCAATTATATGCTGAAAATGCGATCAACTTTTTGAATAGTGCCAAAGCAAAATCACAACCTTTCTTTTGTTATGTAGCTTTTACCTCCCCACATGATCCAAGAACTCCTCCTCCTGCCTACCAAAATAAATACAAAGCCAATTCAATATCTGTACCTCCCAATTTTTTACCCCAACATCCATTTGACAATGGAGATCTGAAAGTGAGAGATGAAAAATTATTACCCAGACCATTAACAACCGAAGCTGTGCAAAATGAGATAGCATTGTATTACGGGATGATAAGCGAAATGGATTTTCAGGTAGGAAGAATTTTAGATGCGCTTGAAAAAAATCATTTAAAAGAAAATACACTCATAGTTTTTGCAGGTGACAATGGCTTAGCTGTTGGCCAGCATGGTTTATTGGGAAAGCAAAATTTATATGAACATAGCATTCGAGTACCTATGATTATAGCAGGTAAAGGCGTTCCAAAGGGGACTGTCTACAAAGGATTTAATTATTTAAGCGATATCTCTCCTACTATTTATAACTACTTGGATATACCACAGCCCAATTCAGTAGAGGGCAAAAGTTTAATGCCAGTTTTCAGTCAACCGAATATAGTGATTAGAAAAAACATCTATAATGTTTATGGTAATTGGATGAGAAGCATTAAATCTGAAGACGGATTTAAATTGATTGAATATAATGTAAATGGGGTTTTACATACACAGCTTTTTGATTTAAAAAAAGACAAATGGGAGAAAACTGATTTAGCAGACAACCCTACATTTTCAAAAACAAAAGAATCATTGAGGTCTTTATTAATAAATGAAATGAAGGTAACCCACGACAATTTAGATATTACCAAACCCGATTGGGGTAGAGTAAAAGGAATGAAAACCAATGGTGGAGAATAAATATTTATTGTTTAATTTTTATTCTCCATCCAAAATATAACATTCTTCCATACGTAGGCCCCCAGACCATTGACGCATCAAAATAGTCGCTAAATGGTGTAGTCGCGGCCAAAATAGCATCCTGCTGAAAATAGTTAGTGATATTTTCTACTCCCATATAAATATCCATGGGATAATTTTTATTGAATGTTTTACTCACTTGTGCATTCATTAAAATAAAACTAGGTGAATAATTTGAAAGCTGATACATAGCTGGATTATCCGAACTATTGGATATTCTCTTTTTTCCATTGTAGGTAATTGTATAATTAAATTTCCAAGAATTAGCGCTTGCATAATCAACACTTAAAAAAGCTCTGTTTTTGGAAATGAAAGGACGCTCTAACAATTTTCCACTGTAGGTTTGCTTTACATCAAAGTATCGATAAGCCAATCTTAGATCTAATTTTTTAATCGGCTCAATATTTAATTCCGCTTGAAAACTATTAGAATATGATTTGCCTACTAAGTTATAAAATTGAACCCTACGTGCATTTTCCAAATCAACTATTACTTGATTATTAAAATCATTTCTAAAAAAGTCTATTCCTATGGTAGCACTATTTCCTAAAAAATTAAATTTTTGATCTACACTAATTCCTTTGTTCCAGGCCACTTCTGGATTTAATCCATAGGCTCCACCAGCCATACTTGGAACGATAGCAACTTGTCTAGCACTTACAAAAACACTGTTATTTTCTGCAAAAATATTGGCTGTTCTTTGTCCTCTACCGCCACTCAATCGAAGCGTAGTTCCAGCAATTGGTTCATACCGCATATTCAATCGAGGCGTTACAAATGCACCATACAAATTATTATTGTCAGCTCTTACTCCAGCTACCATACTCCATTGATCATTGGGCGTATAGGTATATTCAAAGAAAGTACCCGGCACAATCTCCTTTCGATAATAGTTGTTGAAACTAAAATCTTCTTGGTACTGATCATATTGAAAACTTAGACCCGTTCTAAACTTATGAATGGTGGAACGAATAATAGATTGATAAATTAAATTACCATAAAAACTTTGCTGATTAGCATTGTAATTGGTTAAACCGAAATAGGATGCTTGATCATGATTAATTGCATCTACCTGCAATCCAATACTCTTGTATTTTTGCTGAGGAAAAACATACCCCAACTTTCCAAACAACTCATATCTTTTAGTATTAATTGATAAACCATACCGATTTTCGGTATTCTTATCCGTAGTAGGGTCAAAATTTATTTCTCCTCCTAACTTTTTATCATTTAAAACTTTAATCCCAAACTGAGCAAGTGTTCCTTTGCTGTTATCAAATTTATACCGGTTGACTAAACTCAACTCATTGCCAGTTGGCAAATCCTTGAAGCCATCTTTATTCATATCAACTGCATTATTTAAAAAATTATCATGCAGTAATAATGCAGTAGACCATTTTGAATTGAGCTTGGTAGCTAGATTTAAATTCAAATCAGTTTTACCAAAACCATTGACATAAATATTACCTAACAATTTTTCTGCCGTCTCAGGCTTCTTTAATTCAACATTAATTTGTCCAGCAATACTTTCAAATCCATTTGCTACAGAACCCACCCCCTTGGTAAGTTGAATACTTTCTATCCATGGGCCAGCAATTGAATTTAAACCTAATGGGGTGGCCAAGCCCCTTGGTCCGGGTAGATTTTCTACGGTCAGTTGAGTGTAATTTCCACTCAAGCCTAATAATTGAATTTGCTTTGAACCCGTTACTGCATCATTATATGACACATCGACTGAAGGATTGGTTTCAAAACTCTCACTTAAATTACAACAGGCGGCTTTTAATAATTCCGAGCCAGTCATAATTTGAGTTCTAATAGGATTTAAATTGGGAATATAGCTAGTCATCTTGCGACTAAAAATAGTCACTTCATTTAATTGCCCCTTGGTAGCTAAAATAATTTTTAAATCATTGGCATTGACAACTGATATCGTGTCGGCTTTATAACCAGCATAACTAACTACCAATCGTTGAGTAGTACTATTTGAATGAATAGCGAAAACTCCTGAGCTATCTGTAACAATGCCTGCAGTAGCACCTAACCAATAAATGGTTGCATTTGCTAAGGGCTCGAATTTACCATTGGCATTATCTTGTAAAACCACTCCCTTAATAGTATCCATGGAAACTTCATGAACAAGTTCTACTCCCTCCTCACGATAATGACAACAATCGGGCAATTCACTATAAATAATATCCTTTGCTTTTTTGTCCACTAAATCATGACCAACCGATAAAATTTTATTTTGAATTTTTTCAATAGAGATTTGAATAGGACTAAATTCTATCGCTAAAATTTGGGTATCAACATCCCAATTAGCCATCTTAACACCTTTTAATTTAAGCACTTTTTCAATTCGATTTTTACATTGATCACAGGCTCCAAATACTTTGAAACTAGTAGAGACATAAGCAGTATTTTTTACATCTTGTGCAAAAATGAATTGACTGGATAACATCCAACATAACAATAACAAATAGAAATGAAATTTCATGATTGATTCTTTAATCGATTATTAAATAGAAATACTATTAATGGTCGACTAGAATCAAATTAAAAAAATAGAATAGAGGGCTTGTTTATCCTCTTTGAGTAGCAATGGAGGCGAATGCAAATAAGCAAGGAATGGCTTATTGATTAAAAATAAATTTTTAGCTGGAAAGATATAGTGGTGAATGATTACAGCCCCTATGTTGAACTTTACATTTTGAGCATATTCAGCTTTCTGCTGATCCGAAGATATTTTAATTTCCTTTTTTTCATCCTTGCAGCAGCCATTATTGGACATACCACATTTGGCACATTTGTCCTTTTTTTTACTAGAAAAAGACCAGTCACTAATTTTATTCATGCAGTAATGCATATTGATGGTAGTACCAATAGCAGAAGCAGAATAAACAATCAATAATAATATGACTAAAAATTTCTTCACAATACAAAGGTAAAGGCTATCTTTTGAAATAAACAAATTGTAAAATATATTTACTCATTAGATTTTGTTAATCTTTAAGAAAAATCAAAACTCAATAAATAATTTTATAAATCCCCTTTTTTTAAGGCCTCCACTGCATAGTTAGCAGCCCTGGCAGTAAGCGCCATAAAGGTTAGAGAAGGATTTTGAGTGCTTGTACTAGTCATACAGGCGCCGTCAGTAACAAATACATTTTTACAATGGTGCAGTTGATTCCAACTATTCAACAAAGAAGTTTTTGGATCATTGCCCATTCTTACCCCTCCCATTTCGTGAATATCTAATCCCGGCGATTGTTTAGAATCCCAGGAACTTATATTTTTACAACCAGCCGCATCTAATAATTCTGCTCCCACTTGCAAAAAATCTTTTAATAAACGCTCATCATTTTCATCATAACCAATGGAGGTAATCAATTGAGGAATTCCCCATTCATCCACTTTGTCAGTACTCAATCTAACATGATTCGATTCTTTGGGTACCGTCTCACCTTGCATCATCATCGATACATGCCAACCTCCTAACTCAGTAATCTTGTCTTTAAAGTCTGCACCAATCCCTTCGGCAGATGCTTTCGATCTTCCAGCTCCAAAAAATACCATATATCCTCGCAAAAAATCAGTTTCTTGTTTGTGAACATTTCTAAAATTGGGCATCATCGGCTGCGTAGGACGACGACCATAATAATATTGATCCAAATTTCCATCAACCGTTGCAGATAGACTTCCACGATAATTATGAAAGGCAATGTATTTTCCTAGCAAACCATTGTCGTTTCCTAAGCCGTTCGGGAAACGTTTAGAAATAGAATTTAATAAAATTAAATTGGTGTTTAAAGTGGAGGCATTTACAAAAATTATTTTAGCAAAATACTCGGTTGCTTTTTTTGTAATGCTATCAATTACTCTAACGCCTTTTGCCTTTTGCGTTATTTCATCATAAATAATAGAATGAGCTACTGAGTTAGGCTGCAAGGTTAAATTACCCGTCTTTTGCGCCCAAGGAATCGTCGAAGCATTGGAACTAAAATATCCACCAAATGGACAACCTCTTTCACACAAAGATCGTGCTTGACAGGGTTGTCTTCCTTGTTCAATATGGATAGGCTGAGGTTCTGTTAAATGAGCACACCTACCTTGAATAACCGATCGATCTGCAAACTTTTTCATGATATTAGTTTGCATTTTTTTTTCTACAGTATTCATTTGCCATGCAGGTAAAAAAGATCCATCGGGTAAGGTATCTAGTTTATCATAGTTACCACTGATACCAGCAAATAATTCTACATGGGTGTACCATTGCTCGATGTCTTTATATCGGATAGGCCAATCGCCAAAACCATCTCGCGCAGGACCTTCAAAATCATATTTACTCCAACGCTGCGTTTGTCGAGCCCACAATAAAGATTTGCCACCTACTTGATAACCTCTTATCCAATCATAGGGCTTTTCTTGAATGTAGGGATGTTCAGCATCCTTCACAAAAAAGTGCTCAGAGGTTTCGTTGTAGGCATAACACTTACTTACAATTGGATTATTTTTTGTTAATGCAATGGTCTTTTTTCCAGCATGATCAAAATCCCATGGATTTTTTGTAGCAGTTGGATAATCTTTCAAATGCACCACATCTCTACCTCTTTCTAATACCAAAGTTTTCAAACCCTTTTCACACAATTCTTTGGCAGCCCATCCTCCACTAATTCCAGAACCAATTACAATAGCATCATAAGTGTTATTAGCCATTATTTTAAAATTAATTTTTATGAAATTGAAACCTGAAATTCTTACAATTGTTATTCAATCAAAATATACTACAACGCCACTACTTACAATATTTGCTGATATACTCATCTACGCCAGGGTATCCTTTTTTCTTAGCTGAATTGAGCGCGGTACAAGCCTCCTTATTATTATTAAGTGGAATAAAACACATCGCTAAATAAAATTCTGATTTTCCTGAAGTTGCGTTAGGATACTGAATAACCTTTTGAAAATAAGGAAGTGCCTTTGAATAATTCTGATTCATATAATAACATATACCTACATTTTCGTAATGAGTATAGTTATTGGGATCCATCTTAACCGCTTGCATATAAAATTCAGCTGCTTTTGAATATTGCTGTTTTACAAAAGCATCCAAACCGCTTTTAGTAATACCATTCAAAACACTAGATCCTTGTACAGTACCTCCTTTATAAAAGAAATTACTTACTTTTTCTAATTCAGTACTATCATTAGGATATCTTTTTTTACTCGAATCCAATAAGTCCATCATCGACTTATCAGCAAATCCTTTTACTTCATACATAGCGAGTAAATACTTTGCGTCTGCCACACCACCTGCCCTATATTTTGAATAGAGTTGATAGGCTTTTTTTATTTCATTGGAGTCTTTGGTCTTAGCAGCACTAAACATCATATTGCTGTAATAACTAGTTGCCCTTGGCCAATTGTAAAAAGCTCTCTTTGCAAAAAATGCTACACTGTCCATTTTTTGTTTGTCTACATAAACAGCCGTTCTTATAAAGTCATTGTAATGCAAATATGGATTTACCCCATCACTTTCTTTTAATAATTTAAGCGCTTCCTCATAATGTTTGTCCCTAAATTCATATCGAGCAATCAGCCCTTTAATAGGAAGCGTAGAAGTAGACAGATTAGGTATTTCAGGAAATCCAGCCTTCACTTCTTCCAATGACATTTTTGGATCAGAATCAATTTCACCCATCACATACTTCTGAATTTTTAAAGAGATGTAGGTTTGTTGAGCAATATAAATAGAAGAAACAATAAGTGCTAAAGAAAAGGTAAAAAATAAAAGAGGTAAGAATTTTTGAAATATATTAATTTCTGTTGATGGCTTTTTAATAAGACCAATCGGCATAAAAACCAATGCTGCTGAAATTACCAACATCATTTGCATAGCAGGTCGCTCTGCTGGAAAGTTTAATAAAGCATCTACTGCATAACAACTGACTGCCATAAAAGAAATAGTAGCCGGTAACCAATAAGAAGAATTTTCTTTATTTCGCCAAATTTTAAAAGTAAATAAGGGTACTAATAAAAACATGCATCCAAAAGCAACACCCCCCAATATTCCTAGGTCGTCAAACATTTCTATAAAGTCATTGTGACAATGATAAGGCACAAATAAGTCATTGGTGAATTCTTTTTCGTAGGGAATAGAAGCTAATTTCCAGTTTCCATAACCAGCGCCAATGATAGGATGTTTGGTAGCATAATCAATAGCACCTTTCCAAAGATGAATTCTACTCCCCTGCTCACTTTGCACATTGATATCCGCCATCCTTTTGGTCACCGTACCATAGCCACCTTGAATATCTTGCATCTGAACAGCATTGGCCAATAGCGTATTGGCTATTAAAAAACCTATTGCGATCGGACCAATAAAAAAAGATAATTGCATTAGCATCTTTTTAATATTGCTTTTGCCAATCATTACAATGGTAGAAATAGAAAAGATGAACAAAATTAATCCCAAGCCAACATAAGTTGATCGAGTGTTCATTATAAACAAGGCTACTATTCCAATCGTTAAAACAGCTAGACCAATGATTTTGACAAATGATTTGTAATTAATAATGATCCATAATACAAAGGGAAACTTAATGAGCAGACTTGCTGCCATTACATTTTTATTGCCATGATTACCTGTTAGGCTAACAATATTTGCATCGAGTGTTTTTTCAACCATATTATTTGAAAAGCCATTTAAAATATAAATGGAATCCCAGAGTAAAATAAATGCGATTGAAAAAGAAATGATATTGAAAACATAATGTAAATCTCTTTTATAGAATAAAATAGCAATTTGGATAAATGCTAAATAAGTAGAAAATAATCTAGCTAGTGTAACTAAAGATTCAACCGCATTGATCGCATAAAAATAGGAAGCGATTGCCCAAATTACCAAGAAGGAATAGAGGATAGAAAATTTATACTTAAATACTTCAAGGATAGCTATTTTATAAATTTCTCTATTAAAAAAAATATATAATAACACCAATAAATCAACCACGCAAACGTAGAGCCATTGGGCCCCCATCACATCGGCACCTCCGAAATCTGAAACAAAATGAACTAGTAAAAACAGGATCGATACCAATGCGCCTACTAAACCTTTACTATCCTTTATACCCATAAGAAAAAATATTTATATAATTTTTGAACCGTTCGGTTCGACTCAATGTGCTAATTTATGTGTTTTTTTTTATTTCGAGTTTAGAGGAGTCTGATAATTGATGGTGCTTTTTAATTCGGGTTTAGAAGAGTAGGGATTTTATTTGTGCTTTTAATTTCAAGTTTAGAGGTTTAGGGGAGGATTATTTTAGGTGGTGCTTTTCAATTCGGGTTTAGAGGTTTAGGGGAGGATTATTTTTGATGGTGCTTTTTAATTTGGGTTTAGGGGGTTAGACTCAATTACTATTCACCATTGACCATTCACCATTGACCATTCACCATCGACCATTCACCATTTACCATTCACCATTGACGATTTACCATTCACCTTTTTACAGGCGCAGGACTCCGTCCTGTGTCTTCTTATTATTAATACTTCTAGTCCAGTAAAGGCTTGCAATGTTAAAATGAATAATGCTAATGGAATCAATGGTAACTTCGCTTATAAAAGATGAAGTGCTGCGCCTAAAGTATTTTTTTTATTGATATGCTCGCATAAAGAATAGATCAAAATAAATGCTGCTGAGGTGCAATATTTAAAAAGAAAATCATGAAAAAAGAAATAAAATCAAAGAAGGAATACCATGAAAATAAGGTGGCTATTTATAACTTAATGAATAAGGGAGAAAAAAATTTGACCAAAACTGAATTAAAAATATTAACGACCATGTCCATCGCAGCAGAAAATTATGAGGAAACAGTAGTAGGTTTAAATCATCCTTATCAAACCAAATAGACATAGCAAAATCAAAAGTATCCGAAATATTGAATGGTAAAAGGAAAGCAGATATCCCCTTTTTAAAGGGCATTTATAGGGTATTAAAAATTGATGCTGGTTTATTATTGGAAAAAGTTTGATAAAGAAAATTTGCCTGACGAAGAGGAAAACTTAGAAAATTTAACCCCTATAACTTCATTTTACCCTCACTCTGTTACAAATAATAAATTATTTTACCCTCACTTTGTTACATATTTCATAAATAACTGATATCAGAACTTGAAAAATGGAGGCTAAATAGGCTATTCCTTACCCCATCAACACCTTATACAATCCCACTTCTGAATCTACTGCTAGTTTTGTAAAAATGCTTTTCTTAATAGTAGACACCGTATTTGGTTTAATCGCCAAAATTTGTGCAATCGAATTAGTAGAATTTCCTTCAACAATATGAAAAGCAACCTCCCTTTCTCGGGGACTTAATTTTTTATCTGTTATAGTAGTAGCTGATTTCATGAATAAAAGCTAAAAGGATTATTGGAATAGTTGACGGGTGATTTTATATGAAATTAAATCAATCTTTTATTAGTCTTATTGACATCCCATTTCCCAATTCAGCAGTCCCGCAACAAACTGCACCATCATATAAAAAACCAATATGGAAATAGGTCCATTGTGCTTTTGCGGGGTTAGTTGGATCTACTGTAGTAGACCAAAAAGAAGCCGTACCATAATTACCGTTTGTTCCATTTGGGAAAACACTACCCGCAGGTAAACAATTAAATCCTGTAGTATTAGTTCCATTATAATTACCATAACTACCATCAGGTGTAATTACTAGATTATTATTAGACACTCCAAAGCTGGCTCCCCAATCGTTTGTATTGGTCTTGAAGGTTTTTCCATTACCAGGTTGTGTTCCTCTAAATGTTGTCCATTCGGCTTGTGTTGGAATATGGTAACCTAGTGGAGCTAATCCCCTTGAATCATTCACTGCATACCAATTGTATAATTTTCCATAGGTCTGGCCTCCATTAGCACTTGCAAATAATAAATATGCATAAGCCCCCACCCCTGCAGCATTAGCTGCATTCCACTCAGCTGCATTGGCCGCATAAGTAATTGGATCTCCATTTCTGTATTTTGTAACTGCTAAATTTTTATCAGTCCAAATTTGTGTGCCAATGGTTACCGTGGTGATAATAATATCAGTTGTAAAACTTATTTGTGTACCATAACTTGTACCTACACTATTGGTTGCATAAGCTCTAACATAATAAGTAGTTCCGGAACTTAAACCAGTTAAATTACTTATGTAGCTTCCTAAACCATTGCCATCAACGGTTTTAGTAGATAGGGCAACAGTAGGATTTTGACTAGTACTCCAAACCACTCCTTTTGCTGTAATAGACGCTCCGCCATCATTGGTAATATCTCCACCACTAACTGCAGTAGAGGAGGTGATTGAACTAGCAATAGTAGTAGCAGATAAAGTAGGTAAAACTATTATAGGAGCTTGATAATTATTATTTCCTCTAAAAAAAGATTCTTGTGCATTGGAATTAAATGCAGCAAATAAGAAAAATAAAACGATTAATTTTTTCATTAAAAATATTTTATAAACCAAACTTTCCTTTTTGCGAGTCAAATATTGTTGAGATTTCTGATTGAGTTAAGGCCCTAGTATAAATTAATGATGTGGCAATCTCTCCCACAAAAGCTCTTGAAGCTGGGTCGTAAGGTTCGCATCCAATATAAAAATTAAATATTCCAGATAATGCTGGATTAGATCGAGAATGCGATACAAATGTTATTCCGCTCGATTTTAACAAGTAGGTTGTTGCTGAGTTGGCAGTAATGGTTAATGCAATCATAGACCACTCGTTATTTGGAACTATTATTGATCCTGCACCGCAGCCTAATTCTGTATTACCCCAGTGATAAGCAATTCCATTATTGGAACATAAATTCATGCCAGTTGCACCAACATCACTTCCCCCATATCCATTTCGACTAAAAATTATACCATTCCAACCAGATTGAATTTGTGATGGATTAACCCAGGCAATAAAAGTAGCTGCACTCAAATTCATAGTCTTATTAGATGTGATAGCATGTTTATTACTAGAAAAAGAAAAGCTTCCAGGATTGCTAGAAAATACGGGGCTACCTACTAAAGTTGCATTATTACTTTGTCCGCTAATATCAGCCCATGTAGATCCAGCGCCGCTATAAGAATATGGGCTTGTTGCATCTAAACACAAAACAAGGCCATCCGTAATAACTACAGGTGGAGGTGGTGGAACAACCGGCGCCATATAATTATTATTTCCACCAAACATGGTGCGTTGTGCATTTGAGACAAATACGCTTGAGAAAAACAATAGGATTATCAGTTTTTTCATATAAAAAAATCTTTAAACCAAATCTGGATTTAAATAAAATGTTTGGTAAATAGTTGAAGCCTTTGTGATTTATTATTCCTATAAACAATCGAATTAATCCCTAACGCAGCGAACAGATATCCCGAATTCCGAATTGCTACCTGATCTTCTCAAATCACTAATGGTATATTCTAAATAGGCATATGCGCAAGTTCCAGAACTCCACCACATACCGATTTGACCTAGTCTGCTGAAACTACCACCGGCACGGGTTCCACTTGGAAGCCCTGTAAAACCACTCTCGTTAGTTGCTCCAGCATTGTTTGACCAAACAGTACCTACAGCTTTTAATTTTTTATCTATATCGCCAGAATAAGAATTTAATTTATCAATTAAAATTCCCCATTCTGCGTTAGTAGGAATATGCCAACCAGTGGGAGCTAATCCCCGTGGATCATTTACAGCATACCAATTATAAAGTTTCCCATATTTGGCATTGGCTGGATCGTTATTGTAATAACACCAAGCCCCAGTAGTTAGACTATTCCAAGTAGCTTCATCTGTAACTTGTGGGATGATATCGCCATTTCTATATGTTACCACATCTAAATTCTCTCGACTCCACTGCTGTGTTCCAATTACAATGGTAGGTAAATAGACTGGAATATTAGATGAACCCGATGAAGGTGTAGGAATATTTAAAGTAGTCCCTGATAAAGTCGCAGCACCGGTTCCTGTTGTAGTTAGTGTAAGATTAGTTGTTGTTGAAGAGGAAGCCGCAGTTCCATATCCTTGACCAATATTCCAATAACAGTTAGTGCCATCGTAATAAAAATTCAAAATGTCTTTTGCACTGGCTGCTGTAGATAAAGCGATGGTAGTAGTTGATGTTGAACCCAATACTTTATTTGCTGTAGTGGGCAATGTGATGGTTCTGTTTCCAGTTCCATCCTGTGTTACAACCAAGGTTCCATAAGCACCAGCTGGTGGCGTGCTAGTAAAACTCAACGTTCTATTTCCTCCTAGGGTTACACTTGCATTTAAACCTAGTGCAGGATTCCAAGTGATGGTTGAACCATCCGTTAAAGCTTGTGGAGTAGACGCATAAATGGGTGTGTTAATACTTGTTGCACTTAATGCGCCTGAGTTGATTACACCGGTGGTAACTGTTCCCGTAAAAGTCGGCGATGCTAAAGGTGCCGCACCTAAATTAGTCAACGCTGCAGCTGCAGTTGTTGCACCAGTTCCTCCATTAGCAATCGCTAAAGTTCCGGTAACAGCCGATGCTAAATTAGTGGTGCCTGAACTTGAAGCACTTGCTGCATCACCGTATCCTTGTCCAATATTCCAATAGCAATTGGTACCATCGTAATAAAAATTTAAAATATCTTTTGAATTAGCCGTCGTTGATAAAGCAACCGTACTCGTTGAGGTAGAACCTAATACTTTATTTGTAACACTAGCAATCGTAGGTAAAGTAATCGTTCTACTTCCTGTTCCATCCTGTGTTAAAACAATTGTTCCATAAGATCCAACTGGAGGAGCAGTTGTAAAACTTAAGGTACTATTTTGTGTTAATACAATCGCTGCATTTAATCCTTGCGCAGGGTTCCAATTAATAGTAGTTCCTGTATAGCTTAATGTTTTAGGCGCTGATGCATAAATAGGTGCACTAACACTAGTTGAACTCAATGCTCCTGTATTGATAGCGCTCGTAGTAACTGTACCAGTAAAAGTGGGTGAAGCTATATTCGCTTTTAATGCAAGTGCAGTATTTACAGATGTTATATTTGCCTTTAAATTAATTCGATCGGATATACTAGTCGTGTCAAATGTTTTAGCTGCTAACTGAGTTGGTGTAACATAAGCAGTCGTACTATCTGCAATAGCTAATTTTCCTGCAATCGCATTGGTGATCGGTGTTTGATCAAATGTTTTAGCTGCTAATTGAGTTGGGGTAACATAACCATTCGTACTATCTGCAATAGCAAGTTTACCTGCAATGGCATTGGTGATCGGTGTTTGATCAAATGTTTTAGCAGCTAACTGCGATGGTGTAACGTAACCCTTGGTGCTATCTGCAATAGCTAATTTATTATCCAATGCCGCTTGCGTTGCTGTACTAATCGGCTTTGATGCATCAGCAGTATTATTCACTAAATCTAAACCTACCTTCGATTTATTCAGCGTTCCAATCATATCACTTGTAATGGCACCATTCGCAATCGAAGTTGCATTACCCACACTCGTTACTACGCCAGTTAAATTTGCATTCGTTTTTACAGTAGCTGCACTGCCTGCCCCAAAAGCATAGGGCACACTTACCAACTGTACTGTACCAATGTCCATATAATTATTATTAGATGCTGGATCTAACTCTACTTGCAAAAATTTATTTCCTACTATCCAGTTTACTCCACCCAATGTACCAGTGCTACTAGTAGCACCTGCACTTCCTATCTGCACCGAAAACAGTCCACCTAGGTTAGTAGTAATCTGTCTGATTTCTGAATACACCACCGCTCCAGATGGCAATAAATCATGAATAGACAAACGAAGTTTCATCGTCTGATTAGGCAAGGGATTACCTACTGAATTTCTTGCTACCCCTTGGTAGTTCAATAAGTTAGGCGCCTGCGCAAAAGCGTTAAAGCTCAGTGCTAGGAGCGTTATGATTATGAGAGCTTTCGATTTTAGTAAAGATTTTAAATGCATGGTTTAGAGGAGTTTTATTATTATTGGTTCTTTTAAATTCGAGTTTAGACGAGTATGATTATTGTTTGAGTTATTTAATTCGAGTTTAGATGAGCATTAATTTTATTAGTTCTTTTTAATTCGAGTTTAGAAGAGCGCTATTATTGTTTGCTCTTTTTAATTCGGGTTTAGTTGAGTATAATTATTATTTGTACTTTTTAATTCGGGTTTAGAAGTTTAGATTTAACACTATTCACTATTCACCATTCACCATTCACCATTGACCATTGCCCATTCACCTTTTCACTATTGACCATTCACCCATTCACCATTGACCATTCACCATTCACCACTCACTCCGCTTAATTAATTTTTAAAATTTTATAGGCTCCCTTCTTTATCAACCTTCCTGTTACTGGATGTGTGTGGCGGATATTTAAAAAATATTGTCCTGCTTTTAGACCACTTAGG
>Ga0222712_10000929_pt1 | contig 37498 bp, 33 predicted proteins | sample C33_657DmetaG_FD_165043 | JGI IMG/M metagenome (GOLD analysis project Ga0222712, IMG submission 165043) | Estuarine water microbial communities from San Francisco Bay, California, United States - C33_657D | ecosystem: Environmental > Aquatic > Marine > Unclassified | place: USA: California... | reverse complement strand
CACAACTAGCTTAGGTCTGGCCACTGCAGGCGCTAAACCAGCTTTTTGTGCTGCTGAAGTGGTTGTTTTTTGAGCGCTAACAGCTGTGCTAGCTGATACCAAAAACAGGCCTAAAAGGCTTACAATCAAGTGCTTTTTCATATCAAAATGTGGATTAATGCTCGTTTTTAACATATTTCAGCGACTAAGGTACACAATGGTGCATAAATCCAAGACTAATTGAGTGTATAAAAAGATTAATTTTGCATCAATTTTTATTGATTACCAAAGAAATAATGATAATATATGGCAGACATCTTTGAGAAACTCCTTAAGAACGCTGGACCACTAGGTCAGCACAGAGAAAGAGCACATGGCTATTTTGCTTTCCCTAAGTTAGAAGGTGAAATAGGTAGTAGAATGAAATTTAGAGGGAAAGACATGATTGTATGGAGCTTAAATAACTATTTAGGTTTAGCCAATCATCCTGAAATTAGAAAAACAGATGCCGATGCTGCAGCAGCATACGGTTTAGCATCACCAATGGGTGCCCGTATGATGAGTGGTAACACCGATCAGCACGAGCAACTAGAAAGTGAATTGGCTGCGTTTGTTTTTAAGCAAGACGCGATATTAATGAACTTTGGTTATCAAGGTATCATGAGTACTATCGATGCTATTTGTGGCAGACATGATGTAATCGTGTATGACGCAGAAAGTCATGCATGTATTATTGATGGTCTTCGTTTACACCCAGGACACCGTTATGTGTTCAAGCACAACGACCTAGAAGATTTTGAAAAACAAATGCAGCGTGCCACCGCGCTTATTGAAAAGCAAAAGGCGGGCGGTATTTTAGTAATTACTGAGGGTGTGTTTGGAATGGCTGGTGATCAGGGAAAGTTAAAAGAAATTGCTGCGCTTAAAGGTAAGTACGATTTTAGATTATTAGTTGATGATGCGCATGGTTTTGGTACACTTGGTAAAACAGGTGCCGGTGCCGGTGAAGCGCAGGGTTGTCAAGACGCTATTGATTTATACTTTTCTACCTTTGCAAAATCAATGGCTTCTATCGGCGCATTTTTAGCAGGTGATAAAACCATCATCGATTTTATTCGTTACAATATTCGTTCACAAATATTTGCTAAGAGTTTACCAATGCCTCTTGTTATTGGTAATTTAAAGCGCTTAGAAATGCTTCGCACCATGCCAGAACTTAAAGAAAAGTTATGGAGCAATGCATTAAAATTACAAGCGGGTTTAAAAGAGCGTGGTTTTGACATTGGAAAAACAGATACACCGGTAACACCTGTCTACATGAAGGGTGGTGTAGAAGAAGCGACTGCGATGGTGATGGACCTCCGCGAAAACTATAAAATATTTTGCTCTATTGTAGTATATCCGGTAATTCCAAAAGGACATATTATTTACCGCTTAATTCCTACAGCTTCACACACAGATGCTGATATCCAGGAAACATTAATTGCATTTACTGAAACAAAAGCCAAGCTTGATGCAGGTGCTTATAAGGTAGAAGCGATTCCTGATATGGCAGAGAAAAAATAATTGAACGCAAGTAAAAAGGCCCGCCGAATTGGACTGATTCCAATGGCGGGCCTTTTTTATTTTTAGATTGTTGTGGTTTTATAACCAACAAGAATTATAAACTTTTGATTAGTTCATTTGCAAACGTTACATAGTCTGCATTTTTACCAGTAGCAATATCAATACATTTTTGTGCACTTGCTTTAGCACTTACTTTGTCGCCTAATGCTTTTTCAATTCTAGCTTTTAAAAGTAGCATCCAATAAGCTTCTTTGTTACCTTCAACAGCTTTTGTAATATTTACAAGTGCCTTGTTGTAATCTTTATCAAACTCATAATAAAAATTAGCAGCCGTATTGTAAGTATTTGCTTGAACTGTTTCTGCAGCCAATGCTTTTTCTACTTGTGCGCGTACACGGTCTTTAATATTGGTGCTAATTGGTAATGCTACTTGTACGCCAGCCCAAGCCATGTGTAATTCACAAGTTTCTGCAGCGATGTTTGCAAACTGCATGGTAAAAGTTTCTGCAAAATTGATTGTTTTTTGGGCTTTTACTTTAACGCGTACAACATCTTCTGCTTCTTTATAACCGTCGGATCCCCAATTGTTTAATCCTTTATTAATAATCACGTCCCAAATTTCTTTACCAGGGATTGCATAAATAACATAAGTGCCGGCTTCTAATTCGGTTCCACCAATGGTTACTTTGTCGGTAAATTTAATTTTAGTGGCTGCGTTTGCACCAAGGCGCCATAAGCTACCTAGAGGCGCTAATTCACTTTTTTCTTTTAATACCGTACGACCTTTAATGTTAGGACGAGAGTATGTAAGTTCGATAGCACCCATACCAAAATCTTGGTTGATTTTTTGCGTGGTACTTGGCGCAGGCATTTTAATTTGCGCGCTTGCAAAAGTTGTAACAAAAGCTGCTACGATGAAGAGTATTTTTTTCATAGGTAATTATTTATGTTTTTAGAATAGCAAACCTAACACTATTTTTTAAATGCTGGGTGAAACTGTTGAAGGGTATCCCTTAAGAAATCGCGGTTGAGGTGGGTGTATATTTCGGTGGTGGTTATGCTTTCGTGCCCCAACATTTCTTGAACAGCCCTTAAATCGGCACCACCTTCCACCAAATGGGTGGCAAAACTATGCCTAAAGGTATGCGGCGAAATTACTTTTGTGATGCCGGCTGCGGTGGCTAGGCTTTTAATAATATAAAATATCATCACCCGGCTAAGTGCATTGCCACGCCTATTTAAAAACAGGATGTCCTGGTTTTTTTCTGAAACACTTTGGTGTGATCTTACCCTGTCTTTGTATATTTTAATGCATTTAATGGCGTCTGATCCAATGGGCACCAGTCTTTCTTTGTCGCCTTTACCAATCACTCTAATAAAGCCAATGTCTAAGTAGAGGCAGGAAATTTTAAGCCCTACCAGTTCACTTACGCGTAGTCCGCAGCTATACATGGTTTCTAAAATGGCTTTATTTCTAGTGCCTTCGGGGCTTGATAAATCGATGGCGCCAATAAGCTGTTCTATCTCTTCAAAACTTAAAGTATCCGGTAATTTTCGTCTTGTTTTTGGAGCTTCTAATAGGGTAGACGGGTCAATGGTAATAAGCTGTTCTGTTAAGAGGTATTTATAGAAACTTCTGATCCCAGAAATAATGCGTGCCTGTGTAGTAGCCCCCATGCCAAGTTCTCCAATCCATTTTACAAAAGCCTGTAAGTCTTTGAGGGTAAGGGCTGCAGGATTTTTTTCTTGGTTCACTACTTGTAAATACTGCGTTAGTTTGGTCACATCATGTAGGTATGCTTCCACCGAATGGTCGCTTAAAGATTTTTCCAATTGTAAGTAGGCTTTGTATCCTTTTTTATAGGCTTCCCACATGCGTAGTTTATTAAAGTTGCTGTCTTTACCGGTTAATTTGGAAATGAAGTTAAGCTAACCGATATTGCGATTCCAAATTTATTAAAAGTAAAGACAAGTAATGCAGGTGAATCTTAAGTCGTTTAAACAGAAGGCAAAAAAACACGAAAAATCTTTTAAAAGTTTCTTGTCAAAAATTGGTCGTAAGCCACCTAAAGATTTAGATAAAAATGCACCTACTATAGATGCCGAAGTTTGGAAAGAAGTAGACTGTTTAAGTTGTGCCAATTGTTGTAAAAGCATGAGTCCTACATTTACAGCAACAGATATTAAAAGAATAGCAGCGCATTTTTCTATTACACCTAAAGAGTTCAAAGAAAAATGGCTCGAATACGACGCCAAAGACAATGACTGGGTAAACGTATCTCAACCTTGTCAGTTTTTGAATTTGAGTACCAACATGTGTGCTATTTATGAGGTAAGGCCCGCAGACTGCGCAGGTTTCCCGCACCTTAAAAAGAAAAAGTTTGTAGAATATTTACACGTGCACAAACAAAATATTTCCTACTGCCCGGCAACTTTTAAGATGGTTGAAAAAATGATGGAGCGTTATTAGTAGCGTTTTAAAAGTAAACATCCTCGATAAAATAAATTACCGGTTCATTTCCTAGTTCTATCATTACGGAAATCACATCAAACTGAATGTTTTTGTAGTTTGGGTGTAGGTAGTGATAATGGCAAGCCGCATTTTTTAAATGTCTCATTTTTTTAGCAGAAATATGCTCTTCGGGGTAGCCATAAAGGAGGCTGGTTCTGGTTTTTACTTCTACAAAATGAAGGATATTACCAATTGTCGCAATAATGTCTAATTCCCAATGATGATGCCTCCAATTGATATCTAGCAGGGTGTAACCATTGTTTTGTAAATAGGTGGCAGCCAATTGTTCGCCATCTTTACCTGTTTTTATATTATTCTGGTTTTTGTAAAACATATCATATGATTTGACGTTTCTATAAAAAAGGGAATATGTCATTTGATTATAGCGTTCATAAATTAACAGGTACAGTTCAGCACTATAGTTGGGGAGGCACATCATTTTTACCCAGTTTACTAACTATAGAAAATCCCAATCACACTCCATTTGCGGAGTACTGGCTTGGGGTGCACCCAAGCGGCCCATCTTCGATAGAGGTAAATAAGCAGCCTATTTTACTTTCGGAGGTCATTACGTCTGATCCAAAAGCTGCCTTATCTGAACCCGTTTTTACCCAATTTGGGGGACTTCCTTATTTGTTTAAAGTGCTTGATGTTAAGGATATGCTTTCTATTCAGGTGCATCCTACCAAGGAATATGCGAAGGTAGCTTTTGAAAAAGAGGAGGCAGCTGGCATCCCTTTAAATGCCCCCAACCGAAATTACAAGGACAAAAATCATAAACCAGAGATTATGCTGGCTATGAGTGAGTTCTGGCTGTTACATGGATTTAAATCTGAAGCAAAAATTATAGAAACCCTCGAAAATACCGCAGAATTTCAGGTATTAGTCCCCTTGTTTAGGGCAGAGGGTTTAGAGGGCTTGTATCAATTTTTAATGGAAATGGATCAGGCACAAGTTGATAGTTTACTGAGTCCGGTTGTAAAAAGGGCACTAAGGCATAAGCAGGATGGAAAAATAGACAAAACTTGCCCTGAGTGGTGGGTTGCTAAATTATATGAGAATGGGGCGGGCATTACACCTGTAGACAGGGGTGTGTTTTCGATATATCTATTTAATATCGTTTGTATTATGCCTGGACAAGGGATATTTCAGGAAGCAGGTGTGCCGCATGCTTATTTAGAGGGGCAAAATGTTGAGCTTATGGCCAATAGTGATAATGTTTTAAGAGGTGGCCTTACCCCAAAACACATTGATGTGCCTGAACTCATTAAAAATATCAAGTTTGACCATATTGAGCCTGTAATCATTGAAGGTACTACACCATGTATGGGTGAATCTATATATCCAGCTCCAACCACTGATTTTGGTATTGCAACCATCAAACTGGATGGCAGTTATGCATTTGAGCATGAGGCCCAAAGCCTTGAAATGTTCCTGGTTGCTGAGGGTGGGTGTGTGGTAAACAATCAATTAACCATTAAAACAGGAGAGGCTTTTGCAGTATTCCCAGGAGCGAGTATAACCTTAAATTCATCCGGTAAAGCCCTTGTGTATAGAGCATTTGTGCCCTCTTCAGTAGCTTATTCACAACATGAGGAAAATTGAAAGCCTCATTAATGTTACTAAGTACTTATTTTTGTTTTGAAACGATAAATACATGAAAATTTCTAGATCAATTATTGCGCCTTTAGTTCTTACTATTTTAGCTAGTGCTCTTTATAGAATAATGCCTAATAGACCCATGGGTTTTGCCCCTCAAATTGCTATTGCCCTTTTTAGTGGTGCTATTTGTATGAACAATAAAAAGTGGGCTTTTGCAATGCCACTTATCTCTATGTTTATTTCGGATTTATTTTTCGAAGTTTTATATATCAATCACTTAACCGACTATCAAGGTTTTTATAGCGGACAGTGGTTAAACTATATTTTAATTGCCGGACTTGCAGCCTTTGGATTTTTAATTCAAACTAAAAAAGTGGCATCTGTTACACTTGCTTTTTTAGCAGGTCCTACCACTTATTTTGTACTATCTAATTTTAGCGTTTGGGCTTTTGGCGGCGGATGGAATAGACCTAAAACATTTGCTGGACTTATGCAGTGTTATGTAGATGGTGTTCCTTTTTATAGCAATAGTCTTTTAGCTACATTTATATTTGGTGCCGTATTATTTGGTGCCTATAGTTTGTTTGCTAAAAACAATAAAGTTATCGCATAGTTAGTTAGTAATTTGGTATTGGGTTATATAATCATTTATCCCTCATACCCGTCATCATCTAATAAGTCTGATCCATCTGCAGCAGCAGTTGCAAGTTCATCGCAGCGGTTATTGTATTTATTGTTGGCGTGGCCTTTTACCCAAACAAATTTGATGGTAAAATCTTTGGCCAACGCTGCATAAGTTAGCCAAAGGTCTTTGTTTTTTTTACCACCTTTAAAATTGGTTTTGATCCAGTTGTCGAGCCATTTTTTTTCGACACTGTTTACAATGTACTGGCTATCGGTATAAATAGTAACAGGAATATTTTTTTTGGTAACAGCCATGAGTGCTTGAATCACACCCATGAGTTCCATGCGGTTGTTGGTGGTGTATTTGTATCCACCCCAAAGCTCTTTTACTTTATCTCCCCAAATTAATATAGCACCATAGCCTCCATTGCCTGGGTTACCTCTTGATGAACCGTCTGTGTATATTACAAGTGGATGTGCTTTTTTCTCCGTCATAGTTGGCCCTAAAAATACGTTCTTTTGTCTTTTTTATTATATTTAAGTATGCTATATGATTATATAATTATTGGAGCAGGCTCTGCGGGCTGTGTTTTGGCAAATCGCTTGTCAGAAAACCCGGCTACAAAAGTACTTTTAATAGAAGCGGGCGGCCCCGATTCTAAAATGGAAATTAATATACCTGGGGCTTATTCAAAATTAAATCATACAGAAGTTGATTGGGCATTTTGGACAGAACCTTCCGAAGCAATTGACAATAGAAAATTATTTATACCGCGCGGAAAAGTGCTTGGGGGTTGTAGTGCCACCAACGCCATGGCATATGTTAGAGGAAATAAAAAAGATTATGATGATTGGGCTGCACTTGGTAATGAGGGTTGGGATTATGCATCGGTGCTTCCTTATTTTAAAAAGTCGGAGAACAACCAAAATTTTAACGATGAATTTCATGGTAAGGATGGCCCTATGTATGTTTCACATGCCGCTTCTCCTTCTAATGTTGCCTCTGCATTTGTTGAAGCCTGCGCAGAGCAAGGGATACAGCACAATCCAGCGTATAATGGCGCTGAGCAACTCGGTGCTTGTCTTTTACAGTTTACCATAAAAAATAACCAACGACATAGTACAGCTGCTGCATTTTTAAAGCCGATACTTAAAAGAAAAAATTTAATGGTGTTAACGCACACATATGTTAAAAGAATTTTGTTGGAGTCTGGTGCTGCGGTTGGGGTAGAGGTAAAAAATAAAAATGGTCAAACCGAAATTTACAATTGCAATAAAGAAGTTATTGTTTCTGCTGGTACGATTCAATCTCCACAAATATTAATGCTATCCGGAATTGGTGATGTTAATGAGTTATCTAAACACGGCATTATTGCTGTTAAACATTTACCAGGTGTTGGAAAAAATTTACAAGACCATGTTTGGAGTGGCGCAAGTACACTAGCTAGCGTTCCAACAGGAAATGATCTTTTAAAACCCACTAAAATGATAATGGCTGGGCTGCAACATTTGCTTTTTAAAACAGGGCCATTATCCAATAGTCCGCTCGAAGCCAATGCTTTTTTAAAGATTGAAGAAGATGGAAGTTTGGGAGAAGGACAGCCTAATATCCAATTCCATTTTGTGCCGCTTACCATCAAGCCTGATTACAGTACAGATATTTATAATGTTAATACGTATCCTACCTACAGTGGGTTTTCGATCATGTCCATTATTCTCCATCCAAAAAGTAGGGGTCAGGTTAAGTTAAAGTCTTCAAATCCATCGGAACCGCCTAGCATCCAGCTCAATCCTTTGTCAGATTTGGATGACCGTGCAATGCTTGTTAAAGGCCTAAAAAAAGCTATCGAAGTGCTCCATTCGCCTGCTTTTGACGCCTTAAAAGAGGGAGAAATGCTACTTCCCAAAGCGCCTGTTTCTGATCAAATAATCAATGAGCACATCAATAAATCACTTGAAACCTTATACCACCCAGTAGGTACCTGCAAAATGGGTAATGACGCTCAATCTGTTGTAAATCATGAGCTTAAAGTACATGGTGTTGCTAATTTGAGGGTGATTGACGCTTCAATTATGCCTTCCATTGTTTCTGGAAATACCAACGCCGCTGCCATCATGATTGCCGAAAAAGGGGCCGACATGATAATCGGTTAAATTTTTAGCACTATTGTGTGATAATTACACATTGTTTATTAATTTAGCGAGCAATAAAACGATTGTGTTGGCTAAGGAAAAAAATTTGGATACCCTTACTAGTAAAGAGGTACATGTAATATCAGCGTCTACTGATGTAGCTAAAAAAGCTACCGGTTTTACGTTGGTGCTCCAGCTTAGATTTGCTACTCAATTTGGTCAAAATATTTATGTTATTGGTAATCATCCACTTTTAGGAAACAATGACATTGAAAAAGCTGTTTCCCTTCAATATCTCAACGATAATTTTTGGAATCTATCAATTTCATTTGGTGCTAAAGACATGGTTGATGAAACTATTAGCTACCAATACTTTATTAAAAATGCAGATGGAACCATTAGTTATGATTGGGGTGGGAATGATAAAAGCTTTAACCCTTCTCAAATAAAGGCTACACAGGTTTTGTTTGTAGATAGTTGGAATGCTGCTGGCTATTATGAGAATGCATTTTATACAGAGCCTTTTAAAAATGTGCTTTTAAATAATAGCTACGCTATTACGGATGCAGTGGCTCCAAAAATAGTTACCCATTTGTTAAAAGTTAAGAGTCCTTTATTAACCCAAACTCAAACAATTTGTTTATTAGGTGATACCAGACATTTACGAGCCTGGGACGCAAAAGATCCAATTTTGCTTTCACGAAAAGAAGGGGAAGATTATTTTTCGGTATCACTTGATTTATCAAAAGCTAACTTTCCAATTTCATACAAGTACGGTATATATGATGTTGTAAAAAAGTCATTTGTTGTTTTTGAAAATGGAAGCAACCGCATGCTTGTAGATGCACCAAATGCAAATAAATTAATTGTGGTAAATGATGGATTTACCTATTTACCCAACGATACATGGAAAGGAGCAGGTGTAGCGATTCCAGTATTTAGTTTGCGATCTAATAATGGGTTAGGGGTTGGAGAGTTTTCAGATATTAAATTATTAGTAGACTGGGCAAAAAAAGTGGGTCTTAAAAAAATACAATTACTGCCTATAAATGATACGACTGCAACGCACTCTTGGAAAGACTCTTACCCATATGCAGCTATTTCTGCGTTTGCACTTCATCCGATTTATATAAACCTTGATGTATTAATACCTGCTTCAAATAAAAAATTAATTACAAATCTTTCAGAGGCCAAGCAAAAACTCAATGCACTTGAAGTTGTGGATTATGAAGAAGTAGCAAAAATAAAGTACCAGATTTTAGATGAGGTATATGCTTTAATTGGTGAAAAAACAATTGCTAGTAAAGGTTTTAAAGATTTTTTTGTACAACATCAACACTGGCTAGAATCCTATGCTGCGTTTTGTTATTGCAGAGATGCTTATGGTACCATCGATTTTAATCAGTGGCCTGCACATAATTCTTATTCGGAAAATGCATTTAAAAAGTTGACCGAATCAGATGCAGTTGTAAAAGCAGTTATTGAAAAATATTATTTTATCCAGTATCTCCTTGATGTTCAATTAAGAGAGGCTACTGCATATGCGCATGAAAACGGCGTGATTGTAAAAGGTGATATTGCCATTGGTGTTTACAGATATGGGGTTGATGCATGGCAACATCCTAATTTATTTCACATGGGTATGCAAGCCGGTGCTCCTCCCGATGATTTTGCTGTAGCTGGGCAAAACTGGGGTTTCCCAACGTACAATTGGGAAGAGATGACCACCAATGGTTTTGCATGGTGGAAGCAGCGCTTCGAGCAAATGAGTTTGTATTTTGATGCGTTTAGAATTGATCATATTTTAGGTTTCTTTAGAATTTGGAGTATTCCAATGGACGCTGTTGAAGGAATTTTAGGGCATTTTGTTCCTGCTATTCCGGTTCATGAAAATGAATTAAAGGAGCGTGGTATTCATATCAGTGCACAGGAGTATGCTAAGCCTGTCATTACCGATAAAGTGTTGTGGGATTATTTTGGTTACGATAATGAAGTGGTAAAAGCTGAGTTTTTAATCTATGATGGTTTTGGAAAGTATACTTTAAAATCAGGGTTTGCAACCCAGCGTTTGGTTGAAAAACATTTTGCAGATCTACCTCTTTCTGATTATCATCAAAAAATAAAGCAGGGTTTATTTAACCTCATTAGCAATGTTATTTTTATAGAAGCCAAAGAAAAAGCATACGCGGGTGGACAGTTTTATCATTTGAGGTTTGGTATCGAAAATACGGCTGCCTTTAAAGGACTAGATGGGTCTGTTCAGCACCAATTAAAAGAATTATACGTCGATTATTTTTTTAGAAGACAAGACGATTTTTGGAAAAAAGAAGCCCTTAACAAACTACCTGCGCTTAAGCGTGTAACCAATATGCTTGTGTGTGGTGAAGACCTTGGCCTCGTGCCTTCTTGTGTGCCCGATGTGATGCATCAATTGGGGTTATTGAGCCTCGAAATACAAAGGATGCCTAAAAACCCGCACACGCCCTTTTTCCATCCAAAAGACGCACCGTATTTAAGTGTGGTAACGCCATCTACACATGATATGAGTACCATTAGAGGTTGGTGGGAAGAAAATGTACATCAAACACAGGCTTTTTATAACAATATTTTAGGTGAGTCCGGTAAGGCGCCGCAGTTTTGTGAAGCGCATATCAATAAGGCCATAATTATGCAGCATTTGTATGCACCTGCCATGTGGACCACTTTTCAGTTGCAAGATTTACTCGGTATCGACGCCAAATTGCGCAGACAAAACCCCAACGATGAGCGTATTAATGTGCCTGCCAACCCGTCTCATTACTGGCAGTACCGGATGCATATGACCCTCGAAAATTTATTGGAGCAAGACGGTTTTAATAGTGAACTAGAGGCTTGTATTGCTTCTAGTGGTAGGGCATAAGAGGGCCTTTCTTACTGCTTTCTGCTTTATATTTGTTCTACCTAAATAATAAGCATTGCAACTCAATTATAAATCTATTGCATTACCATTTGAGTATCCATTTACCATTTCAAATGGTCGTACAAAAACCCATCAGCCATCTCTTGTGGTTTCATTATCGCTGGGTAATTATACTGGTTTTGGCGAAGCTCCTGCCATTGTATATTACGATATCACTGTCGAAAAAATGATTGAAGACCTTGAGTCTAAGCGTGCAATGGTTGAAAAATTTGCACTTACAGATCCTGCTCGTTATTGGCATTATTTACATCATTTGTTTCCTAACAATCCTTTTTTAGTATCGGCGCTTGATATGGCCTGCTGGGATTTATATGGTAAAATGAAGGGGCAACCGCTCTATGCATTATGGAATACAAATTGGCAAAATACACCTGTAACAGATTATACCATTGGTATTGACACCATACCAAAAATGCTAGAAAAAATGAAGGCCAAACCTTGGCCCGTGTATAAAATAAAATTAGGCACACCTGAGGATATTGAAATCATGGAAGCCTTAACAACTGCTACTACTGCTGTTTTTAGGGTTGATGCCAATGCGGGTTGGACCACCGAAGAAGCGCTTTTAAAAATCCCGATACTTGCAAAAATGGGTGTCGAATTTATTGAGCAACCACTTGCCAAAGACAATTGGGAGGGCATGAAAATATTATTTGAAAAATCGGAACTACCATTATACGCCGATGAAAGTTGTGTGATGGAATCCGATGTTCAAAAATGTGCAGGTCACTTTCATGGTATTAATATTAAGCTTACCAAATGTAGTGGTCCTACACCGGCACTGCGCATGATTGAAACCGCCCGCGGCCTTGGTTTAAAAGTGATGATGGGCTCTATGAATGAGTCTAGCATTGGTTCTGCGGCCATCGCACATTTTTTACCACAACTCGATCATGTAGATATGGATGGGCCGTTATTGTTATCGGAAGATATAGCTACAGGCATCACATTTGACAACGGTGTAGTTACTCTAACGAACAAGCCTGGTTTAGGTATTACGCTACTATAAATTACTGCACATGACTCCTGAGCGCTACAACCGTATGTTATCGGTGATTAAAAATAGACAAACCAATTTAACGGTGGTGATGGAAAATGTAAATGATCCACACAATATATCGGCAGTTATGCGTACCTGTGATGCGGTTGGTATTCAGGATATTTATATCCTTAACACCAAAATTGCAAAGCATGATTATTTTGGTATTAAAAGCAGTAGCAGCGCCGCTAAATGGCTAACGGTTCACCAGTTTACGAGTGTCCAAGAATGTTTTACGGCGCTCCGTAAAAATTACAATAAAATTTATACCACACATTTATCAAGTGACGCCGTTAGTTTATATGACATTGATTTTACGGATTCGGTAGCCCTCGTTTTTGGTAACGAGCATGATGGTGTAAGCGAAGAAACCATTGCCCTTGCCGATGGTAATTTTATTATTCCGCAACTTGGGTTTATTAAAAGTCTTAATATTTCGGTGGCATGTGCTGTATCCATTTATGAGGCACATCGTCAAAAAATGGCCGCTGGACATTACAAAGATCAAACCATGTCATTGGAGCGTCAAGAAAGTTTGCTAGGGGATTGGTGCGCAGAAGATTAATGTTTCGCTATTATTTTTTTACCGACTGATTTTTTTGCTTGGTTAAATAGGTAAGACTCACATTTAATTCAAATCCAATTAATAGAATCAGTGAGTTGATGTACATGAGGAGCATGATAATTAATACGGTTCCAATAGATCCATATACTTTATTGTAGTTAGAGCTTGCAAACATGTCTACCCAATATGAAAAAACGAGTGTGGTTAAAAGCGTTAAGGTAGTAGCTAGTAATGATCCTGCAGATACAAATGACCATTTCTTTTTAACGGATGGTGCGTAGGTATATATGAGTGATATGCCTGTAAATAATAATCCAATAATAATGGACCAACGTACACCATTCCAATAGGGTAGTGTTGTTTTTCTTTTGAGCTGAAACAAACTTCTTACCAAGGAAGCTAGTTGTTCTTGACCAATTAATATTAATGAAGAAGCAATAATAAGTACAATTAAAATGGCCGTTAAACGAATGGCCCTCCAGCGCCTGTGCATGAAAAATCCTTTTTGTTCCTGAATGGATCTATCAAAAGTTCTGATAATACCCATCATGGCATTGGACGCATAAAAAATGAGTAATAAAAAACCAAAAGAAAAAATACCCACGTGCTTGACCAACAAATCGTTGATTAAATTTTTGATAAAAGCATAGGTTTGGCTATTGGGGGTAATGTCTTTAAACATTTTTAATACCTGTGCTTCCACTTTAAATGATGAAGGAAAATAGGGTATCAACGAAAATAAAAATAGCATGGCTGCAGGTAGCGCCATAATAAGGTTAAACGTAATGGCAGAAGCTCTTTCGTTTAATCCTACTTTATTGATTTGTCTAAAAAAAAATACAACTACATCATATACCGGCATTCCTTTAAAGCCTGGTATTACCATCGTCTTACTTTTTTTAACAACGTAATCGATAGGCCCCCAACTTAATATGATGCGGTGTAGTTTTATCAAGGTTGCTTATTTTTTTTCGCCATATAAATGTCTAGTGCTTTTTGATATTCGATGGCATATCTATTATGCTCTTCGTAAGTTGGACTAAAATGGTGCATACCACTAAAATCACTTTTAGCAACAAAGTATAAGTAGTTGGTATTGGGTGCGTTTAAAATAATATCAATGGTTGCAGGTAGTGGGGTGCAAATAGGACCCGGTGGTAATCCTTTTTTGCGGTAGGTATTATAGGGTGAAGGATTGGATAAATACTTTTCATAAATCCTTGTGATGGTAAAATCCTTCATCGCAAATTTAATGGTAGGGCATGCCTGAAGTGGCATTTCTTTGGCGAGTCTATTGATGTAAACACTCGCAATTTTGTATTTATCTGATACCACATTGGTTTCTTCATCAACAATCGAAGCCAGGGTATAGGCTTCTATATCTGTTAAGTGTTTGGATTGTAATTTATTTCGACGATCAATATCATCCCAAAACTTTTCTTGGTATGATTTTAATTTGGTTAAAATTTGCTTAAACGGTGTATCCCAATAAAATTGATAGGTGTCCTGAATGATGATCGCGTAAAAGGTACTTGTGTCTACACCAAAAGATTGGAGAGAATCATTGTTTGAAATAAACTGCATTACGCTAGCTGAGTCTGTAGAAAACTGATTGCCTATGAGCTGTGCAAAATCTTCTTTGGTTCTTAGTTTATTAATAACCAGCTTCACTTCTGCAACGCGTCCATTTTTTAGCATCCTTGCAATTTGCCAAGCAGTTTGTCCTTTTTTTAATTGGTACTTGCCGGGTCTCACAAAATCCCAGTTGGGTAACACCAAAGAAAGTAGGTGGAGCCCTATGCTATTTGTAATGAGCCCTTCTTTACTTAAATGATCAATAACAGCACCCTTTTTTACAATGGACTGATCTACAGTAAAGCTTTTTTGCGCACCTGAAAAATTAGTGATGGATGAAAAAATACTCCATGCAATAACAGTGCCTGCTACTAGTAGAATAATAATTAGTGCTGTTCCTAATTTTTTCATGGTTTCAATTTAAACAAAAAACCCTGACTGCATATACAGACAGGGTTTTAAATATCAAAAGTTAACTTTATTTTTTTGTTGTGTCGGCAGTTGTTGCTGGGTTAGGAGCAGGAGCCGGAGCAGCAGGTGCTGAACTATTCGTATTTACTTTTTGTAGTAATGAATCTTCGGGAGCAGCGCTCGTGCCACCTTTTAAGAAAAGGGTAGAAAGTAAAGCCAAAATAGCAATAATAGCTGCAAACAACCAAGTACCTTTCTCTAAAACGTCAGTGGTTTGTTTTACACCCATAAATTGGTTGCTAATGCCACCTACATTACCAGATAATCCACCACCTTTTGGATTTTGGATTAAAACCACAAAACCTAAAGCTACACAAGCAGCCACTATCAATACTAGAAACAAAATAGTCATCTTATAATCCTTTTAATTGTTGAATCTTGGCAGCAAAATAAACGGATTTTTCAGGATTTATGAAACTTAATTTTTGGTAGAGCTGAATTGCCTTTTCCCGACGGCCTTGTTTGCCCAGTACTTCTGCCATGGTTTCGGTTACAACCTCCCTAGATTCGTTAGACTTTTCGGCTATTGTAACCACGGCCTTTTCTATGTCAGATTCACTGGAAAAGGGGGTGTCGGCTTCCGACTCGGGTACGGGTTGACCCTCCGAAACCGGATGTTTGACCTCTTTTAGCCAATCTGTGAACTTCTTAAGCTTGGTTGACAATTCGTCTTGATGACCCTGATTTAGGTCTATTTTGATGCCCTGTGAGGCAAAATAATCGATGGTATGGTATAAAACCGGTGATTCTATCTCTAAAATCTGGTCTGGAGTAACCGGTTTGTTAAAATCTGCAAGTTGTTTGCTAATAATATTACTAATAGCAGAAGGTACGGGGGCGTTTAAAACATGTTGAAACCAACCCGTATTTCCCACGGCAAGTGCCGCTTTACTTGTTTCTGTGCCTTTTTTATGTGTTTTTGCCGACGCTAATACCGCTGCAGGTGCAAAAAACGGGTATTGTTTTTGTAAGCTTTCTAGTACATCTACAGAAGTAGCAGACAGGTTTTCTTTGCCTGTGAGGTGTTTCGCTACTAAATTACTGAAATGACTCATGTTGTAAGTACTAGAGGTTAAATGTACAAATAGATTACCAGTTTGAAAAAATACGGTTAAACATATCGTCGGTTAAGCTTCTCACCATTTCGTCGAGCAGTCTTGTTTCGGCCTGGGTGAGGGTTAAATTGGCATCAAAATCAAAACTACGGCTAACGTCAAACTCTTCGGTTTTATTGGTTAGGGTATTTCTAAAAACAATATGAACGGTTACGGTTAAACGGTTGGTGGATGCTTGTTGATTGCTTACCCCCACTGTTTGAGATGCGTCGTAATTGGTGACAGTGCCACTAATAATATAATGTGCATCATCACTGGTGGTTCTTGTTAGTTTTGTTTGACTCGCAATTTTTAATTGCCATTTGTCATTGAGCTTTGGACTTAATTGTGGATTTACATAACGCGCTCTGTTTTCAATAAAACCAAGCTTAATGGTTTTTACGGCAGGATCTATACTGGCGTCGTTAAACTTATAAATACCACAGCTGGTTAAAGCTAGTGTGGCCACCAAAAATAAAATGCTATATAATGTAGATAGTTTCATGCTAGGTGATTTAATCTCAGTACTAATCTTCAATGTCGTACTCTTTTAATTTTCTGTACAAAGTTCTTTCAGATATGCCTAAATCTAAAGAGGCGTCTCTTCTTTTGCCTTTGTGTTTTTTGAGTGCTTTTAATATCAGTTCTTTTTCTTTATCAATAATATTTAAAGACTCTTCAATTTCTTCATGCTGGTGCATGTCATTGTCTTGGAGTAAAACAGGTTGCGCAACTGCGGTATTGTTAGTAGGCGTAATAAAATGTTGTGCCGTATTGTGTTCAACTTCGTGCCCCGTAAAATCTTGTAAAATTGATGCTCTGGTAAAATTAGCTGCAGCACCCGCTAATGAAGGGTTTTGAAGAATTTCTACAAACATTTTTTTAAGCTCAGTAACATCTTTTTTCATGTCAAAAAAGAGCTTGTATAAAATTTCACGCTCGTTGGCAAACTCGCCACCTTGGTTTTGTCCAGCGAGTATCGGCATCCTAGAAAACTTACTTTGATCCGGTAAAAATCCTTGTAGGGTAGTGGCGTTAATTAAATTGGTATTACTTAAGACAGAAATTTGCTCTGCAATATTTTTTAGTTCACGCACATTGCCCTGCCATTGATGATTGATAAGAATAGCTTTGGCTTCCTCATCTAATTGAACAGGCATTGTTTTATAGCGCTCTGCAAAATCCACCACAAATTTTCTAAAAAGTAAACTGATGTCTTCTTTACGGTCTCTAAGTGATGGTACACGAATAGGCACCGTGCTTAAACGGTAATATAAATCTTCTCTAAATCTTCCTTTTTGTGTAAACTCTAAAAGTTCTCTATTGGTTGCTGCAATAACGCGTACATCTGTTTTTTGCACTTTCGATGAACCAACTCTTATAAACTCACCAGTTTCTAGTACACGAAGTAGTCGGGCTTGGGTGCCAATAGGCATTTCACCAATTTCATCTAAAAAAATAGTACCACCACTTACCGTTTCAAAATAACCTTTACGGCTATCTACGGCACCTGTAAAAGATCCTTTTTCGTGACCAAATAATTCGGAGTCGATGGTGCCTTCAGGAATAGCACCGCAGTTAACCGCAATAAATGGGTTGTGTTTGCGTGCCGATAGGGCATGAATAATTTGAGAAAACACTTCTTTACCAACACCACTTTCACCAACAATTAAAACTGTTAAATCGGTGGCAGCTACTTGCACGGCCGTATTAAGGGCGTGGTTAAGTGCAGGTGCATTACCAATGATGTTAAATCTGTTTTTTATACTTTGAAGATCCATAGTTGACCTTATTAATTCGTTCAAATAAATTTATCCAACCTGCTCGCCAAGTAGGGTTGTTCTGGTATAGCTGGTTACTTTCACCTGTGCATACTTTCCTTTTAAATCAATGCCAGCTGTTTTTGGAAACACCAATACTTTGTTTTGTGAAGTTCGTCCTGTCCAGTCGTTTTCATTTTTTCGGCTATTGCCTTCAACCAAAACTTCAAATACACTACCCACATCTTTTTGGTTGCTAGCCGTAGAAAGTACGCCCTGCATATCCACAATTTCTTGAAGCCTTCTTTTTTTAGTGGGCTCCGGAATATCGTCGGTATATCTTTTGGCAGCAAGGGTTCCAGGTCTTTCACTGTAAAAATACATGTAGCTCATATCGTATTTACAATGCTCCATGATGCTTAATGTATCTTGATGGTCTTCTTCGGTTTCGGTACAAAACCCTGCAATAATATCGGAGCTAATTCCACAATCTGGGATGAGTTCAAAAATGCGGTTCACTTTAGCAATATACCATTCGCGCGTATACGTGCGGTTCATGAGTTGAAGCAGTCTTGTGCTTCCGCTCTGAACCGGTAAGTGAATGTATTTGCAAATGTTTTGGTATTTATTAATCGTATGTATGACTTCGTCGGTAATGTCTTTGGGGTGAGAAGTGCTAAATCGTACACGAAGGCTTGGGTCAATTAAAGCTACTTTTTCGAGGAGCATGGCAAAAGTTACGGCTTCATTATTTTGTTCATTGATCCAGTGGTAACTATCTACGTTTTGACCAAGTAATGTTACTTCTTTAAATCCTCTATTAAATAAATCGGTGGCTTCTGCAACAATCGAATGTGCGTCTCTGCTTCTTTCTCTACCTCTTGTAAAAGGAACCACGCAAAAGCTACACATGTTATTACAGCCGCGCATGATAGATACAAAAGCGCTAATGCCATTGCTGTCAAGTCTAACAGGTGCAATATCTGCGTATGTTTCGTCTCTACTTAATAGGACATTTACTGCTTTTTGTCCGGTTTCTGCTTCTTCAATAAGTCCGGGAAGGCTTCTGTAGGCATCGGGGCCTACCACCATATCTACTAATTTCTCTTCCTCTAATAATTTAGATTTTAGCCTTTCAGCCATACATCCTAGCATACCAATTAAAGTACCTGGCTTTTGCTCTTTAATTTTTCTAAATTCTGTGAGGCGTTTGCGAACGGTTTGCTCGGCTTTTTCTCTAATAGAACAGGTGTTTAAAAAAATCAAGTCGGCATCATCCACATTTCTGGTAGCACCGTATCCTTCTTTATTTAAAATAGAGGCAATTACTTCACTATCTGCAAAGTTCATGGCACAGCCATAACTTTCTATATAGAAGCTTTTCTTATACGTATTGGGATCGTTGGAGAAGGGTTTGTAAGCTTCTCCTTGTCTAAGTTCGTCGTGTTCTTTACCAGCTAAAGCGAGGGTTTCCATCCTTACTATCTAATTTAATGGCAAAATTAACATAAAAACACCGATTTGTGCCAGTTTGTCAGCTATAAAACGCTAAAAATTCTGTTAATCAATTAGTTTTGTAACAATTATAATTTTGAGTGCATGAAGTATGGCCTAACCCTATGGGTTGCTTTTTTTATTGGAAGTCAGGCTTTTGGACAAGAAATGCTAAATAAAATTAGAAATGAGTCGGCGCGTACCATTCGAAAGGATGCCGACACTGCTAATTGGCGTTGGAAAAGAGGCGGTGTATTTAACGCAAACCTATCTCAGGGTTCACTTAGTAACTGGGCAGCAGGGGGCGATAATTTTTCATTGTCTGTAAATAGCTACTTTAATTATTTTTTATACTACAAGAAAGGTCGTCAAAACTGGGATAATAATTTTGATATGAACCTTGGTTATGTGCAAACCACCAGTTTGGGTAGCCGAAAAAATGATGATCGCTTTGATATCTTAAGTAAATACGGGTATAAAATTGACAGTACTGGAAAGTGGTTTATGTCTGCTCTTTTTAATTTTAGATCGCAGTATTTTGACGGCTATACTTTTTCTAACAATATCGCCAATTTTGCATCTTCATTTTTATCTCCAGCCTACGTGTTTGTATCTGCTGGGTTTGATAGTAAAACCTCCGATAAGTTATCTATTTTCTTATCTCCTTTAACAGCTCGTTGGACCATTGTAGCCAATAATAAATTAGCAGCACAAGGAAAGTACGGGGTGCCAAAAGGGCAAAATGTAATGCAGGATATTGGATTGTTTGCCACCATCAACCACAACAATGTAATAGCCCGAAACATCAATTATAGAGGACGTTTAGATTTATTCTCGAACTATTCAAATAAGCCAGAAAATATTGACGTTTTTATGACCAATTTTTTCTCTTTCAAAATCAATAAATACTTTTCGGCAAACTACAATCTGGATCTTATTTACGATGACGATGTTAGGCTTTTTGGAGAAAATAAAAACTCGCCAGGCATGCAAATTAAAAGTATGATGGGTATTGGTTATACCAGGCCATTAAACATCAACAAAAAAATGCCCAACGGAAGTACTAAAAAAGAAATCCGCTAGTAGTTCGTAATTGATGGATTGAACTATTTTTTTGCCTCAACCTTTAATGTGTGTTTGATTTTGTTAGCCTTGTACCTGAGGTCTTGATAGTCAGTGTGCATAATGGTTACGTGGCCCATTTTACGACCAGGCTTTGTTTGCTTTTTACCATACAAATGCACAAATACATTGTCCATACTTAATACCTCACTCAAATTGGTGTAAACCGCATCGCCACTATGTCCTTCGGCACCTAAAATATTTACAATGGCAGAAGGTAAGATAGCATCAGGATTTCCTAATGGATAATTGAGCATGATGCGCCAAAGCATATCGTATTGGCTGGAATAATTTGCTTCTATACTGTGGTGTCCACTATTGTGAACCCTTGGCGCAGTTTCGTTTACAAAAACTTCTTCGTCTTTGGTTACAAATAATTCGACAGCAAATAGTCCTGGGCTGTTAAATGCCTTTACAAGTTTTAAAGCAATGGCTTCTGCTTTCCATGAAACTTTTTCTGGTAATAACGCTGGGCTAATTTGGTAGTCGAGTAAATTTAATACCGGATCAAAAATCATTTCGGCAGGTGGGTATAAAGTGGCAGTACCATCTTGTGCAATAGCTACTATCATGGCAAGTTCTTTATCAATAGCTACCATTTTTTCTAGAACCGATGGTGCATCAAAACCTTTTTCAAAATCATCGGTGGTTCTAATAATTTGAACGCCTTTACCATCGTAACCACCTTCGCCTAATTTATGCACGGCAGGTAAAAAAGCATGGTGGTGTGGTAAACTTTCTTTGGTATGTGTAACTACAAAATCGGAGGTAGGGATTTCGTTAACCTGGTAAAATCCTTTTTGCTTGATTTTGTTTTTTATAATTTTAATGGCACTCGGTTTTGGAATAACTTTTACGCCTTCGCTTTCCAATTTTTCTAGTGCTTCAATATTTACATTTTCAATTTCAATGGTTAATACGTCCACTTTTTTTCCAAAAGCATATACGTCGTCAAAATTAGTGATATCGCCTTGTATAAAATGGTGGCATAAATGTGCAGCAGGGCAGTGTGGGTCGTTTTCTAAAACAAAAGTTTCAACGGTATAATTTGCTGCTGCTTGTAAGAGCATTCTACCTAGTTGTCCGCCACCTAAAATACCTGCCTTCATTGAAATATTTTTTTGCAAAGTTACAATTTTTGTTTCCACTTTTGTTTCCATCCCTGATAGAGTTGCTGCGCATCTGGGGTGAGGTCTAAATAAAATACGCCGCTAATCATGAGTATCGAAAATAAACCTCCTTTTAAAAATATACCTGTCCAACCCGTAATACCATCAAAAGCAAAATAAGTAATGGTATAAGCAGCTGCGCCTAATAAAAGGGTATAAGCTGTTTTACGCGTAAAAGGTTGCATGTTAAATTTGCGCCTTAAAAATTCGAACCTGATAAAATTATACGTGCCGTATGCAAATAACTCGGCAAAGGCAGAACCAATAATGCCATAATTTTTTATCAGGTAATACGTGAGTGGTAACCTGAGCGCTAAAAGTACCACGCCGCTATAAAAATCGAAACGCCAAAAAGTAGAGGTATTAATTACAATGGCATTAAGCCCAGTACCTGCATCAATAATCCGCACCATGCCTAAAACAAATATGACACCAAGACCATCTAAATAGGCTTCTTGTATGTGTAAGGCAATCATACCCTCCTTTGCATTGAGCCAAATATTACCAAAAATAAACAGCGCCATGATTAATAAATTAATACAAGAGCGCGCGTAAATGCGGTTGATTTCTGGGAAATTTTTATCCTTCCATGCTTTAGATAATACACCTACCGAAACCGCCTGAATACTTCGTTGTGGTACTTGAATTAGCGCTGCTGCATATTGTGCCCAAACAAAAATCCCTACTTCGGTAAGGCCTAACATACCAGCAATTAAAAAGCTATCGATGGTGGCAGCAAGGGCTGCAATGAGCGCACCTCCAAATACGAGAACCTGAATAGACAACATTTTTTTCCAAAACTTTTTAGTTACCCGGCTAATGGTGGTTGGAAAATGTAGCTTGCCAGATTTTACCAAGTAGCTCAGTAAAATAACAAACAGCACCAAGTATTGTATAGAAAACAAGTATATAAATACTTTAAAATCGATGAGCTTTAAATAAAATAGTGCTATTAAAACAGCGGTTAAAAGCCTCAGCCCTGTTTCTTTTAAAAAGTTTGAAACCACCGATAAATTGAGTGCCCAGCTAAAACTTTCAAGTACACAAAAAAACAGCATACCCATGGCAAATGGGAACATCCAAAAATAATAATCAAGAATCAGTGGTGATTTAACCTGATATTTTTCAATGAAATAAGGTTCAAAATAAACACCACATGCAAGTACCAAAATAAAACCAATGATCGATAAAAAAAACGACCAGGTGATGAGGTCAATTTCTTTTTCTTGAAGGTTGTCTTTATAATACGGGTAAAATTTATAAATAATGGGAACCACACCTAGAGATCCAAAAGCAAACATGTTTTGGGCAAAATCTGTAAAGATGCGCGTAAGACCATATTCGGCAGGAGTGAAAGATCCATTTCGGGTAAAAAAGTAGTTGTTGACAAAGCCAATAGCAAACCCAACATATACTAGAATGCTGGAAATGATGGTTTGTTTTCTAATGCTACCCATGAACTATTTTATCTACTTTTTTACGTGAACCTCTTTATTGATCGCTTAAAAATAGGATATTCGGTGCCAAGATGCACCAGAAGGCCCTATATAATGCTGTTAAAACGCCTAAACTCCTTGTTTTATTGGGTTTGGTTATTTGTTTGTTTACGGCTTGTTACGAAAAGGCCGCTACTTCAAAAAACGTTTTCAGTTACAATGAAGCCACCGGTATTGCAACCCTGGATCCTGCTTTTGCAAAAAACCAATCCATCATGTGGGCGGTGCACCAAATCTATAATACCCTTGTTGAAATTGATAGCAACCTAAATATTGTACCGTCACTGGCAAAATCATGGGAGGTAAGTGAAGACCGTAAAACCTACCGTTTTCACCTGCGTACCAATGTTTATTTTACGCCAGATGAAGCGTTTAAGGGTGGCAATGGACGAAAATTAGTTGCTGCAGACGTTGCCTATAGCCTGGGAAGAATTATTGATAAAACGGTGGCAAGTAGTGGTGCTTGGATATTTAATGGCCGGGTAGATTCGGTGATGCCTTTTGTGGTGATAAACGACTCTACATTTGAATTAAGGTTGCAGCGCCCGTTTCACCCCATCATGGGCATTTTAAGTACACAGTATTGTAGTGTGGTGCCCAAAGAGGTGGTAGAAAAATACGGTAAAGATTTTAGAAGACATCCTTGTGGTACCGGCCCGTTTTTACTTAAGTCTTGGGACGAAGGAGAAGCGATGATACTTCATAAAAACAAAAATTATTGGGAGCTTGATTCGGCCGGTGATAGGCTACCTTATATAGACGCTGTAAAAATTAATTTCTTTGATAACAAAGCCACCGAGTTTTTACAGTTTAGACAAGGCAAGCTCAGTTTTGTAAATGATATTGATGCCTCTTTTAAAGATGAAATTTTAACCAAGAACGGAACACTTCGAAAAGATTGGGAAGGAAAAATAAATTTATTAAAACATCCTTATTTAAACACAGAGTATTTTGGAATTGTAGTCGATAACAATAATCCTATTACAAAAGGGGCGGCTACCAGTAATAAATTAGTGCGTAAGGCCATGAATTACGCCATCAATAAAAAGCAGTTGATGATGTACATGCGCAATTCAATTGGCATTCCGGCCCAGGCTGGCTTTGTGCCTGCGGGGCTTCCTTCCAATAATGTGGATTTAGTAAATGGCTATACTTATAATCCGGCCAAAGCACGTGAACTCCTTGCTGCTGCTGGGTTTCCGGGTGGTAAAGGACTACCCACTACTAAATTATTAACGGTGGCTATTTACGCCGATATTGCATCCTTTGCGGCCAAACAAATGGAAGAAGTAGGGATTCCGGTACAAGTAGAAGTGATTCAAAAAAGTTTACTCTTGGAACAAACAGCAAAATCTGCGGCATTATTTTTTAGAGCCAGTTGGATTGCCGATTACCCCGATGCCGAAAATTATATGGCTATGTTTTATAGCAAAAATCCGGCCCCACCAAATTATACCCGTTTTAAAAATGCGGAGTTTGATCTGCTCTATGAAAAGGCACTTTTGGAAACACGCGATAGTGTTAGATATGGTTTGTATAGAGCCATGGATCAGTTAGTAATAAATGAGGCCCCCATTATTCCTATGTGGTATGATATGGCCATTCATTTGGTGCAGCCTGGGGTAAAAGGTTTTGGCCCCAATGCACTTAATTTACTCGAACTGAGACGTACAAAACTTCCTAATTAGTGTTTTAGTTTATCCTTAAACACTTTTTCAAACTTTTCTAATTTAGGTGCAATTACAAAACGGCAATAGCCCTGATTGGTATTGCTGTTGTAATAATTTTGGTGGTAGTTTTCGGCAGGATAATAATTTTTAAATGGCTCGATGGTTGTTACGATAGGTGCATCAAAAGCGCCGCTTTTATCGAGTGCTTCTTTGTATGCAAGTGCTTCTGTTTTTTGAGCTTCCGAAACATAATAAATAACACTTTTATATTGAGGGCCCACATCGTTTCCCTGTCTATCAAGTGTAGTAGGATCGTGGGTTTTCCAGAATACTTCTAATATGTCTTTAAAAGGCACAATGGCCGGGTCAAATACAATTTTAGCTATTTCTACGTGACCTGTGTTTTTATCACAAACCTGCTCGTAGGTTGGGTTTTCTACAAAACCGCCTCCATAACCACTTTCTACACTAATAACCCCATTAATACGCTGAAAAAAAGCTTCTGTGCACCAAAAGCAACCTTCTCCTAAATAAATTGTTTGTAGTTTATCAGAACTTGAGCTCATAGTTGGTTTGCTTTTAGTGTTTTGTGGCTGACCACATGCACTAAGGCAGGTGACAGCAAAAAGGGTTATAAGTGTTAATCTCATATCATTTAAAACATTAAAACTACTAAAAGGTTTAACGACTCTTGGCTTACCTTTGCGCTGCTTTTAAAATTATGATGCGACTATACCCAGATACGGCCCTTTATCAGCTAGAGTTTGACAAAGTTAAAGCTTTGTTGGAAGCGCATTGTAAAACAGTGTATGCGCAGGATCGTGCTCAAAATTTGCGCATCCATACCCATAAAGACTATATTCAAAAGGAGCTGCGCCAAACACATGAGTTTGCCATGCTTTTAAGACAGGCGCAGTATTTCCCCAACGATTTTACCTATCATTTACAAAAAGAACTCAAATTATTAGGTATCCCGGGTGCACTCTTAGTTGGTGAACAGTGGATGCTGATTCGTAAGTTAACCGTTAATGCCGAAAATATTTTTAGGTGGTTTGACCCCGAAAAACGCGCGGCATTTAGTGCCATGGCGCAGGTATTAGCAGATGCGTATTACGAAAAAAATATCAAGGATAGTATTGATGCGGTATTAGATGAACAAGGAATTGTAAAAGACAATGCATCCGATGATTTACAAAAAATAAGGCTCAGTTTATACAAGCGCCGCAACGAACTCAGGCGCATGTTTGAAAAAGTAATTCAAAAATTAGCCAAGGCTGGATATACTGCCGACATAGACGAAAGTTTTAGTAATGGGAGAAGGGTAGTGGCTGTTTTTTCGGAACATAAAAGACAAGTAAAAGGAATTTTACATGGCGAAAGTGATAGCCGAAAAACCGCATTTATTGAACCCGAAGACACCATTGAACTAAACAACGAAGTATTTGCTTTAGAACATGAAGAAGCCAAAGAAGTGCAGCGCATCCTTCGCGCACTAACGGCTACCATGTCTATGTATGCACCATTACTAAATGCGTATTTACAAATTACGGGTGAGTTTGATTTTATAAAAGCCAAAGCAAAACTAGGCATCGATATGAATGCCAATTTGCCGGAACTATTGGATAAAGCGCATATCGAACTAATTAATGCGTATCATCCGCTACTTTATTTATACAATAAAAGTGCAGGCAAAAATACCATACCTGTTAATATAAAATTAGATGCGCAGCAGCGTATTTTAATCATCAGCGGGCCCAATGCTGGTGGGAAAACGGTTACCATGAAAACCATTGGCCTCAATCAAATGATGATGCAGAGTGGGCTGTTGGTGCCCGTAAGTCCCGATTCTCAAATGGGTATTTTTAAACAACTCTTTATTCATATTGGGGATACACAAAATTTAGAGTTTGAATTAAGTACCTATTCGAGTCACTTAATGCACATGAAGCACTTTATTGAAGTGGCCAATGGTAAAACATTATTTTTTATAGATGAACTTGGAAGCGGAAGTGATCCTAATTTAGGAGGTGCTTTTGCAGAAGTTATTTTGGAAGAATTATCTCGAAAGCATGCACTTGGGGTTGTTACCACGCACTATTTAAATTTAAAAGTGATGGCCAATCATACCCAGGGAATTATTAATGGTGCCATGCAGTTTGATGAAGTGCATTTACTTCCCATGTACAAACTTATTATTGGTAAGCCCGGTAGTTCTTACACGTTTGCTATTGCCGAAAGAATTGGTTTACCTAAATCACTTATTAATAGGGCGCGTAAACTAGTTGACGAAGATCATTTTAAATTAGACAAGCTTTTAAATAGAACGGAGCAAGACCTTCAACATTTAGACAAAGAAAAGTTGCAGTTGCACAAAATGCTACGTGAAAATGAAAAGCTCAAAAAAGAAATGGAGCAGGTGCTTGATAAAGAAAAGCACCGCCAGCAGGTGGAGCTTTTAAAGCAACAAAACCAAATTACCGAAGACCGAATTGTGTATCTAAAAGATATGGAGCGAAAGCTCAAACAAATTGTGCTGGATTATAAGAAGGCCGAAAACAAAAACGAAGTGGTTAAAAACTTGCAACAACTACTATTTAAGGGTAAGGAGCAGGTAGTTGTAAATAAGCTGGCCAAAAAGGTAGATAAACAGTACAAAGAAACAACCGGTGCTATTAAAGTAGGTAGCCTAGTTAAGCTTAAAAAGAATTATCAGGTAGGAACCGTATTAGAAATTAGGGGTAAAAGGGCCATTGTTCAAATAGGTCAGTTACCTATCAATGTAGACCTCGCAGACCTGTCTGTGGTAGAAAAACTCCCAGATTTGCCAAAATAACGCCCTGCAAGTCAATAAAATAGGGGGTTTCACATTTTTTTTACTTTTTTTTTGGTTGGTGGTTTTCAAACCGTACTTTTGCCGCGGAGAGATGGCAGAGCGGTCGAATGCGGCGGTCTTGAAAACCGTTGACTGTTACAGGTCCGGGGGTTCGAATCCCTCTCTCTCCGCAGACTAAAAAGCCAGCACATTGTGCTGGCTTTTTTTATGGGAATAATGAGTCTGAACCAAAGGTTCAAGCGAAATTGGACCCATAAAAAAAGAAAAGGGCGAAGCCCTTTTTAGGCTTTTTAGTATGCAGGCCCCCACTTAGGGCTCAGCGAAGCTAATCCCTAACCCTCTATCACCTTAAACCTGGTAAACATATCTTCGGAATACCATTTCTCTTGGTGTGTTTTTTTGATCACTTCTTTATGTAGTGGAAGTTTATAGGCAAAACTGCGCATTTGTTCTTTAGATTCCCAAATACTAAAGGTGGCTTGTTTTATAAATGGAACTTCACCAATGCCTACCGATGTTATAAATCCTGGAGCAGTGGCCATTTGTTCTGCAATAGCATCTACATGTGCCCAAAATCTTTTAAGTCCAGATAGTTTTATAGTGGCTCTTGTAAGCACGGCTATTTTACCTTCATAATCCGATTGTTTAGGCAGGTCGCCAAAAACTTGTTTGCCATCCCATAGTCCATGCCCTTCGATGGGTTCCAATTGATAAACAGTGTTGGTTGTTTTAAACATTTTCCACCACCAAGTAATAAATGATGGGGTAGCTGTTGGGGTGTCATACACTTCTAGTACAGCCCATCTTTTCCAATCCGGATTTTTATCAAAAGTTCCGTTTTTACCGGTACCCATTAATTTCCAAAAACGTAGCCCTTTTGAAATCCATAATGGAAATCTAAACAGTGCCATCGATAAAAAACCAGCCCAGCCAAACCAATTCGGGTAAACAACAATCGAGAGTCTTACATACATATGTTAAACGGTTTGGGGTAGTTTGTTGAGCGAATCTTGTAAATTGCTGTTCAATTTATGAAAAGAATCAAAAGTATCTTATTTATAATTTTTTGTGTCTTGGTTGTGCGTGGTAACACACAATCTAGCACCGATACCATTTGGTCTTATCAGATATTAACAAAGATACAGGCCCTACAACAAACAAATACAGGTTTTCCTCCCGGTATTTTTCCTTCCACTAGGGTGTATGCCTACAATAAATATAATAGTAAAAACGACCCCAATGTATTTTTTACGGGACTGATTGTTTATACACTCAAAAAGTACCAGAAGCAGTGTACGCCTTATCAGCAGGGGTTGATTCAGCAAATTGTAAAGGATGGATTATCATCGGTTGGGTTGTTTAAAAATAAGAGTGGGAGAGACACCTATAATTTTTGGCGTACCGATACGCCTCAAATTTTTCCAAATGCGGGACTGCTTAATAAATTTGATAAATCACAGTCTTTACCGGACGATTTTGATGATACCGTTATTTTATTGTGGGCTCAAGGGGTTTCTAGAGATCGGGCAGCAGTGATTCACGATAGCATGCAGTTGTATGCCAACAATAAAGTAAAGACTGTTAAAAATACCCTTGCTCCATTTAAAAATTTACCTGCATATTCTACTTGGTTTGGAAAAAAAATGCCCATCGATTTTGACATGGCGGTACTTTGCAACGTACTCAGTTTTGTAAATGCCTATGATTTACAATGGACGGCTTCCGACTCGGCTTCTTTACAACTTATTACCACTGCTATTGATAATAAATGGCATGTAACAAAGGCCGATTTTATAGCTCCACATTATGCAAAGCCGTCAGTTATTATGTACCATATTGCCCGTTTACTAAGTGCAGGCAATCAACAAAATATTCAAACCTTAATTGCCTTAAAACCCACCTTGCTAAAACAAACAGATTCATTACTTGCCATTAGCAAGGATCCACTCGAAGCCATTCTACTAAATACTGCTCGAGTTCATTTTGGTGGAATCCCTAATGATGTATTTCAAACACTTGACCAAGCAACTATCGAACAAAGTAAGTACCCGTTTTTTATAGCCAATATGGCGTCCATGCTTCCAAGTCCTATTAAGCGCCCGCTAAGTAAACTAGCCTTTGCAAAGTTCGAATACCGTTGCCCTGCTTACAACCTAGCATTATTATGGGAAAATAGGTACTTGTGTGTACCTTTGCATAAATAATAGGCTTTATGTCAGTTAATGTAGAAGCGTATCACTCCATACAACAAGAATTTGTAAAGCAATCGGTAACGCTTGTAGCAGTAAGTAAGCTTAAACCAGCTTCCGATATTGAAGATTTATACAAAGAGGGGCAAAGAGATTTTGGAGAAAATTATGTGCAGGAATTAGTAGACAAGCAGGCCGTTTTACCATCAACTATTAATTGGCATTTTATTGGTCATTTACAAAGTAATAAAGTCAAATACATTGCGCCGTTTGTGCACCTCATTCATGGGGTGGATAGTTTAAAATTACTACAAGAAATAAACAAGCAGGCACTCAAAAACAACCGTGTCATTGATTGTTTGTTGCAGGTTCATATTGCCAAAGAAGAAACCAAATTTGGTATGGATGCACCCGAATTATCAGCTGCACTAGAAGCTTCCAAACAGTTGCCCAATGTAAACATTAAAGGCCTCATGGGTATGGCATCCTTTTCTGATAACCAGGAGCTTGTAGCCAACGAATTTAAATACTTACATGAGCTTTTTACTACGCATCAATTTGATAAGCAGCCAGCATCTATATTAAGTATGGGCATGAGTGCCGATTATCCTTTGGCCATTGCCGCAGGTAGCAATATGGTTCGTATTGGCAGTTTACTTTTTGGTGCCCGCGTAGTCAAACACTAATTGACAAAAAGCTTTTACGCCTAAATCAAAACCAGACTCATCAATAAAAAATTCTGGAGTATGGTGTAATGATGCTTCTGATGGTTTCATACCCTTTGGCATCGCACCTAAATAAAAGAAAAACGCAGGTGTTTTTTCGCCAAAAAATGAAAAGTCTTCGGCACCGGTATCCCAATCTCTTTCTTTCACATTGCCTTTACCAGCTGCTGTTTCTAAAAATGGTACGGTCAATTTTACTAGGGCAGGATCGTTATAGGTAACCAGTGTTTTAGTAGTAATGGTAACATCTGCGGTTGCGCCAGCGCTCGCAGCAATATGTTTAACCGTGTTTTTAATTCGTTCGTGTAATTCTTTTTGCATACCTGGATCAAGGGTTCTTAAGGTACCTATCATTTCACAAGACTCTGGAATAATATTGTTTCTAACACCACCATGAATAGCGCCAATGGTAATAACAACAGGTGCTTTGGTAAGTTCCATTTGTCTACTCACAATATTTTGAAGACCCTGAATAATTTGTGCCGATGCTGCAATAGGATCTACGCCAGTCCATGGTTTTGAGCCATGTGCGCCTTTGCCGTTCACTACAATTTTAATCCAATCAGAAGAAGCCATAAACCCTTGTGCTTTGTATTGAATTTCTCCAACGGGTACTTCAGTTTTGATATGCATACCAAACACAACGTCAACTTTAGGATTTTCTAAAACGCCCTCTTTAATCATAAGTGGAGCACCACCTTCTTCACCTTCTGGAGAACCTTCTTCGGCAGGTTGAAATAAAAATACCACAGTACCTGGTACATCTGCTTGCATCTTTTTTAACACTGTAGCAGTGCCCATTAAAATAGAAGTATGCGCGTCATGACCACATGCGTGCATCACCCCAACTTTTTGACCATTGAATTCGGTAACAACTTTAGATGCAAAGGGTAAACTGTTTCTTTCGGTAACGGGTAATGCGTCAATATCGGCTCTTAGCGCTACCACAGGACCTGGTTTACCACCTTTTAAAATAGCTACCACACCCGTATTTGCAACGTTTTCTTTTACCTCATAACCAATAGAGCGCATATAACTTGCTATGTATTTACCAGTATTAAATTCACGGTTACTGAGCTCTGGGTTTTCATGAAAATGTCTACGCCAAGTGGTTAATTGTGGCGTAACGTCTTTTACGAGTTGCAAGTAATTAGCAGGCGGGGTAGCCGCTTGTATTACTTGTTTTTTTTGCGCACTAACTAATAAAGAGCTTCCTACAAATAAAGTACTTAATAAAATATTTTTCATGAGGGTTGTTTTTAATTTTTAAAATTCGCCAAACACCAATCTTAAGGCATTTGAAATTTCACCAAGGGTGGCTTTATTTTCTACGGCTTCAACCACCAGCGGCATGATGTTATCAGTGCCTTTTGCTGCGGTTGTAATAGCATCTAAACAAGCTGCAACTTTAGTATTATCTCTATTTTGTTTGAGGGTATTTATTTTTTCTATTTGAACCTGTCTAATACTGTCATCTATTTTAAATGCAATATTAGTAGGGGCTTCATCGATGGTAAATTTATTGACGCCCACAATTATTTTTTCACCAGATTCAATATCTTTTTGATACGCATAGGCGCTCTTTGCAATTTCGTCTTGCATAAAACCAGATTCGATGGCTGCAACACTACCACCCATCGCGTCTATTTTTGCAATTAGTTCCCATGCCTTTTTTTCTACTTCGGCGGTAAGGCTTTCAATAAAATAACTACCAGCTAGCGGGTCAACGGTATCAGGTGCACCACTTTCAAAAGCAACAATTTGTTGGGTTCTTAAGGCAATACGTGCTGCTTCTTCGGTAGGTAAATTAAGGGCTTCGTCGTATCCATTGGTATGCAAACTTTGAGTACCGCCTAAAACAGCGGCAAGGGTTTGAATGGTTACGCGGCTAATATTATTAAGTGGCTGTTGCGCAGTAAGCGTTGCGCCACCTGTTTGTGTATGAAAACGAAGCATGAGTGCTTTAGGATCTGTAGCACCAAGTTCTTTCATGATAGAAGCCCACATGGTACGTGCTGCTCTAAATTTAGCTACTTCTTCAAATAAATTATTGTGTGCATTAAAAAAGAAGGAGAGTCGTTTACCAAAAATATTGATGTCCATTCCTTTTTCGATGGCCGCTTTTACATAGGCTTTACCATTGCTTAAGGTAAATGCAATTTCTTGAACCGCAGTGCTACCAGCTTCTCTTATATGATAGCCTGAAATAGAAATGGTATTCCATTTAGGAACGTTTGTGCTACACCATTCAAAAATATCCGTGATGATGCGCATAGAAGGTTTAGGCGGATAAATATAAGTGCCTCTTGCTGCGTATTCTTTTAAAATATCATTTTGTATCGTGCCTGTAAGTTTGTGCAAATCGGCACCTTGTTTTTTAGCGATTGCCACATAAAATGCAAGTAATATAAAACCGGTTGCATTGATGGTCATGGATGTGCTCACTTTTTCTAGGTCTATCCCTTTAAAAAGAATTTCCATGTCATCGATACTATCAATAGCAACACCCACTTTACCTACTTCACCATCTGCTAATTCATGGTCGCTATCATATCCAATTTGGGTTGGTAAATCAAAAGCAACGCTCAGCCCCATCACACCTTGCGATAATAAATAATGGTATCGCTTATTGCTTTCTTCGGCGGTAGAAAACCCGGCATACTGGCGCATTGTCCAAAGTTTACCTAGGTACATGTCTGGCTGAACGCCTCTCGTGTAAGGGAATTCACCAGGTTGTAAATTTTCTAGTGCTTGTTTATTATCCGCAATATCTGAAGCGTTGTATACCGTTTTAATGGCAATACCGCTATCTGTTTTTTTATTTATTGGCGTACTCATTACAATATTTGTTTTACTTCTACACTTAAAACCTCAGTTACCAGTTGGTGCATATCTCCAGCAGGGTCGCTTCCCAAAAAACTAATGAGTAATCTATTGAGTTCTCCAGCATTTGATCCAACGGGGAGTGTTGCTGCTGCTTGGTGTATGAGCAAAATATTTTTTTCTTTGAAATTTGTTACTGCTTCCCAAGCCGTTTTTGACACATAGAGTTGTTGGGTAACATTGTGTTCAAACTCTTCTTTAATGGTTGATACTAAAAGTAGTTGTTGATCGGTGGCAGAAAGGGTTGAATTACTTTTTCCATCGTTTTGAAGCCGGGTAATTAAATTAGGAATCGAAATACGGTTGGCTAGTAATATTAATCTTTCGTAGGCTTGTAGTTTTAAAATTTTGGTATCCTTATCAATAGATTTGGCGGCCACACCAATTTTTTGTTGCAGGTAAATGAGTACCGCTATAAATAAGCCAATGATAACGGCGATGACAACAGTTAATACGGTTGATGTGTCAAGCATCTTGTAAATTTTACCAAAAATAAGGCAATCTGAGCTGCTCTTAGTAGCTTTGCACAAAATTAGATACTATGTCTAGCTCAACAATAACACAAACGGCTCCAGTAACCCTAACAGCGGGTGCCATCGTGGAAATCAAGCGTCTTATGGCAGAAGATGGGTTTGACACCAACCAGCGCCTTAGAATTGGCGTTAAAGGGGGTGGCTGCAGCGGTATGACCTACGTACTTGGTTTTGACTTGCCATTACCAGAAGATACGCATTTTGAAATTGAAGGAATTGAGTGCATCATGAACAATAGCCACCAATTATACCTATTTGGAATGGAAGTAGATTGGCAGGGTGGATTAAATAGCCGTGGATTTACTTTTAGCAACCCCAACGCAAGTAAAACCTGCGGATGTGGAACATCATTTGCCGTTTAAATCAACATTCTTTAGCGCAACATAATATTCAGCGCAATACTCAAAATTTTACCCACAAAAAAGCCTCGCAACTCATTTAAAGTGCGAGGCTTTTTTTATGGAATCTTATATAAGGTTCTTATTTTTTTGCTGCTTTGCTTAGCTTCTTGTTCTTAGAAAAATCTACTAAGATTGGAGCTGCCACAAAGATGGAAGAGTAAGTACCAGTGATAACACCCACTAACATCGCAAAGGCAAAACCTTTTGTTACTTCACCACCAAATATGAATAATATTAAGATGGTTAAGAATACGGTTAATGAAGTCATAATGGTACGGCTTAGTGTTTCGTTAATCGCTTTATTGATTACCGTAGCATTGTCTAAGTTTGGATGTAATCTGCTATCTTCTCTAATACGGTCATATACAATGATGGTATCGTTCATACTAAAACCAATAACAGTTAACACGGCAGCAATAAAGTGCTGATCAATTTCTAGCGGGAACGGTACAATGGTACGTGCAAAGCTAAATATGATAAGTGTTACAAACACATCGTGTAATAAGGCAAAAATAGTTCCTAAAGAATATCTCCAATCTCTAAAACGAACAAAGATAAATAAGCAAATCACAATCATTGCAATCACGGTTGCTTTGGTTGCACCCGCTTTTAAGTCGTCAGAAATGGTTGGTAATACCGTTTGAGAACTTTGCTTGTATGTTGATTCAAATTCAGTGAATGTAACGTTAGCTGGTAATTGTTTTGCTAAACCAGTGAACAACATTTTTTCTACTAAAGAATCTACGTTGTTACCTGTTTCTTTGATTTTGTAAGAAGTGGTAATGTTTAATTGGTTGTTAGAATTTACCGTTTTAATAATTGGTGCTTCACCAAATACTGCTTTTAGTTCGTTTCTAACTTCTTCAACATTTACTGGTTTGTCAAACTTAACAGTATAGCTACGGCCACCTGCAAATTCAACACCTTCGTCAAAACCATTAAAGAAACTCGCAACACCTAATACAAAAATCACAGCAGATAAACCGTACGCAAATTTGCGGTATTCGATAAACTTGAATTGTGCTTTTTGGAAGATAGATCTTGAAATACCTGTAAAGTATTCGAGGTGTCTATTTTTATTGGTGTACCAGTCTGTGATTAATCTTGAAACTAGGATACCACAGAATAATGATAATAAAATACCAATAATTTGAGTGGTTGCAAAACCAAGTACTGGACCAAGTCCAAAGTATGCTAATATGATAGCTGTTAATAGGGTGGTGATGTGTCCATCAAGTACTGGTGCTAAAGATCTTCTGTAACCATCTGTTACAGCAAGTGGATAGCTCTTACCTTTTGTAAGTTCTTCTTTGATACGCTCAAATATAAGTACGTTGGTATCTACCGCCATACCAATGGTAAGTACCAAACCGGCAATACCTGGTGCAGTTAATGTAAATCCAAGTGCACTTAAAATACCTACCGTAAATAATAAGTTTAAGATAAGCGCAACGTTTGCAACCCATCCTGCTGTATTAAAGTAAAGTAGCATGAGGGCAAAAATTACCAAGAAAGAAATAAAGAATGAAAGTCCACCACCCATAATAGATTCTTTACCAAGGGTAGGACCTACTTGTTGTTCTTGAACAATTTTAGCAGGTGCTGGTAATTTACCGCTCTCTAATATTTCAGATAAATCTTGTGCTTCTTTTAATGAATAGCTACCACTAATTTGAGAGTTTCCTGTAGTGATTGGCTCATTAACATTTGGTGCAGAGTACACGAAATTATCAAGTACAATAGCAATAGGTTTACCCGCATTTTTAGTGGTCATTTTAGCCCACAAGTTGGTACCTACTTTGTCCATATTCATTTTGATCGCAATTTTACCACGCTCGTCATAATCTTGAGAAGCGCTAGAAATATGATCGCCTTCTAATTCGGCCTGACCATTGTCTAGTGTTTTAATTGCATATAAAGTAAGGATGTCTTTGAATTTAGGATCGGTACTTGCTTCTGCTTTACCATACATGAATTGTAGGTTGGCAGGGAATTTGTTTTTAACAAAATCAAGTCTTAAATAACTATTTAAAGTACCAGAGTCTTTAGATTGAATATAACCAATAGCAGCAGGGAAAACAGTTTTGCCAGTACCATCGTTGTATGGTTGTGTAAACTGAACTAAACGTGCAATTGGGTTTGCATTAGCGCTATCTTTTAATTTAGCCGTTGCTTTTGTAGCAGCTGTGTCTTTTACAGCAGCAGTGTCGTTAACTGCTGGCGCGCCTTCTAGCATGTCTTGTACTGCTTTATCGGCAGCAACAATACCATTTTGTAAGTCGGTGCTTTCAAAAGTATATACTTCAAAAAATTGAAGGTTAGCAGTAGATTGTAAGTAAGAACGTACACGCTCTTTATCATTTACACCAGCTAATTCAATATTGATAATACCTTTTGCTGGATCAGGATTGATACTTGGAGAAGCAACGCCAAAACGGTCAATTCTCGTACGTAAAATGCGGTAGGTATTATTAAACGCAGCAGTAGCTTGTGCGGTTAAATATTCGTTTACAGTATTGTCTGTAGCATCAAATTTTACTTTACCATTACTGCGTGCAGCAAAGAAAGGAGCTAATTTACCTGTAGGGTTTACTTTCTTATATTCTTCTTCAAATAAAGTAATAAGGTTAGCGCCACTGTTGGCTTTGCGCGCAACAGCGTTATCTAATGCTTTATTAAAGTTGGCGTCTTTGGTATAGTTTGCTAATGATTTAATTAAACCATCTAAGCCTACTTCCATGGTAACACTCATACCACCTTGTAAGTCAAGACCAAGCATCAACTCACTTTCTTTAGCACTACGGTAGGTTACAAGGCCAAAAGCTAATTTGGTTTCTTTGGTACTATCTAATAAACGAAGTACTCTTTCCTTTTTAACTTCTGCTAAACTATCAGCATAAATAGCTTGCTTTTCTTTATCACCTGGATATTGTTGTTCTGGCGTTGGAAATCTTTTCATCCAAGCCTGTGCCTTTTCATCCATTGCTTTTTCGTGACTACGAACAAACCAAGTAAATGATAGCTGGTATAAACAAATCAAAATCAGCGCTATCGCAAAGAATCTAACTAAACCTTTCAGTTGCATATGGGTAAGGGTTTACATA